>TARA_R110002167_G_scaffold8869_2_pt1 | contig 123649 bp, 103 predicted proteins | sample TARA_R110002167 | Tara Oceans TARA_R110002167 (sample SAMEA4398238) | marine metagenome | biome: Polar Biome; feature: [MES] marine water layer (ENVO:01000295) within the mesopelagic zone...; material: water (ENVO:00002006), including particulate matter (ENVO:01000060) such... | reverse complement strand
GCTTCAATTTGAATATAACCACCGGCTTTAAACGGTACAGATTCGCCATTAGGAATTTGAAGTTTTAATTCTTTAATGAAAGTTGCTTTGTTATCGTTTGAGATAACTTCACATTCCCATTGTTGAACACCAAAGATTTCATCTTCAACTTCAATTTCCATGTCTTGCTTAACGGCAACTTGACAGGCTAAACGACAACCCGCTTTCGCTTCACGTTTATTGATGTGACCTTCTTCCGTTGGAAGAATATCGCCACCGCCAGAATGTACTTCAACACGACACTGACCACATGTACCACCGCCACCACAGGCTGAAGGTATGAAAATACCTTGGTCTGCTAGTGCGCCTAATAATTTGCCACCCGCAGCAGTAGTTACTGCTTTTGCTGGATCGCCGTTTATGCTAATCGTTACGTCACCGCTTGATACTAACTTAGATTTAGCAAATAAAATTACTAATACTAAGGCAAGTACTATCGCGGTAAACATTGATACGCCGAGAATAATTTCCATCGACTTTTCCTTAATTTATTTTAAACCTCTAACCCAAGTAACAAACTTAGATTGATGAGATAAATCGTTACAACGAAATACCACCGAAAGATAAAAAGCCAAAAGCCATCAATCCAGCAGTAATAAACGTAATACCTAAACCTTTTAAGCCATCGGGTACATCAGAATATTTCATCTTCTCACGAATACCGGCCATTAATACGATTGCTAACATCCAACCTACACCTGAGCCAATGCCGTAAACAACACTCTCGCCAAGGGTAAGATTTTTTGCAACCATAAATGCAACTGCACCAAAAATGGCACAGTTAACTGTGATTAATGGTAGGAAGATGCCAAGTGCTTGATACAAAGCAGGGAAATATTTATCTAAAATCATTTCCAATATTTGTACTAACGCGGCAATAACACCGATAAAAGTTATAAAAGACAAAAAGCTTAAGTCAATAGAGTCTTTAGGATCAGTAACACCCATCAAACTATCTAATGCGCCTGGTGCCAAAATCGCTTGGTAGATAACTTGGTTAGCAGGAACCGCTAAACCAAGTACCACAACAACCGCTACACCTAAACCCATCGCTGTACTTACTTTCTTAGACACAGCTAAGAATGTACACATACCGAGGAAAAAGCTTAACGCCATATTTTCAATAAATATGGTTTTAACAAAAATACTTAAATAATGTTCCATGGGTATTAATCCTTCTCAACTTGTTCTGGTTTCCATTGGCGAATAGCCCAAATGATAAAACCAATAATGAAGAATGAGCTAAATGGTAATACTAATAAACCATTACCTTGATACCAACCGCCGTTTTGCGTTAGCTGTAAAATTTCAATACCAAACAAAGTACCAAAACCAAGTAATTCACGAAAGAAAGCAACAGCCATCAGTACAGCGCCGTAACCTAAACCGTTACCGATACCATCAAGAAAACTTGCCACCGGCTTTTCTTTCATTGCAAAGGCTTCAGCACGCCCCATAACGATACAGTTAGTAATTATTAAACCAACATAAACTGATAACTCTTTCGATAATTGATATGAGAAAGCTTTAAGTACTTGGTCAACCACAATTACCAGTGATGCGATAATTGCCATTTGCACAATAATACGAACGCTTGAAGGAATTTGATTACGAATAATTGAGATAAACATACTTGAAAAAGCCGTTACCATCATTACCGCTATCGTCATAACCAACGCATTAGCCATTGAGCTTGTTACCGCTAACGCAGAACAAATACCTAATACTTGTAATGCAATAGGGTTGTTATCTACAACAGGCCCAAAAAGAATTTTTTTAGTATCTGTAGACATTAGTTTAATCCTCCATTGCGATTTTTAGTAATGAAAGGACCATAGCCTTCATCACCTAGCCAAAAGTGAATAGTACGTTCAACACCACGACTGGTTAACGTGGCACCAGAAAGCGCATCAACACCGTGAATATCACCTTTCTTAGCGCCACCTTTAACGATTTTAATAGCGATTTGGTGTTGTTCGTCATACATTTTTTTACCTGCCCATAACGCTTTCCACTTAGGATTAAGTACTTCAGCACCTAGGCCTGGAGTTTCTTTTAAGTCAGAATAAACAACACTTTTCACTGTATTTAAGTCCGCTTCTAGACCGATAAAACCGTACATTAAATCCCACAAACCACTACCTACAATGGGTAATACAACTGACGTCACTTTACCTTGGTCATTTTTAACTAAGTAGATTGCCGCTTTATTTGCACGGCGGCTAATACCAGCCAGATCATCTTTAGGCTTAATACTTTTTTCAACATTACGTGCATCAGTACGCTCGTCAAAAATTTCGTGATTACCCTCGGTATAGGCACCTGAAGCTAAATTAATAAACTTAGCATCAATATACTTAGCGTAAGTATCGTCAATATCTTTACCTGCTTTTTCTAATAAACCAGCAGCCTCAAGAATTTTAGTGTGTTGGTCAAGTAATTTATTCGCCTTTTGCAAAGGCTTTAAACCAACCGCAGCGATAGATACCAATGCAGCACACACTAAACAAATAATAAATACAAATACTAACGTTCCGCCGAAAGTTTCTTTTTTATTAGACATTACGAGCAAGCCTCCGTTTGATATTGCCTTGCACTACAAAGTAGTCAAACAATGGTGCAAATAAGTTAGCAAATAATATAGCTAACATCATACCTTCAGGGAATGCAGGGTTAACGACACGAATTAACACCACCATTACACCAACTAAACCACCAAACCAGTATTTACCCGTGTTAGTGAAAGAAGCTGAAACAGGGTCGGTTGCCATAAACATCATACCAAAAGCAAAACCACCAACCACTAAGTGCCAATGCCAAGGCATAGCAAACATAGCATTGGTATCGCTTCCGATAGCATTAAATAAGAAAGCTGTAACAACCATGCCGCCAAACACACCAAGAACAATGCGCCAAGAAGCGATACCTTTATAAAGGATATAAGCGCCACCTAATAAAATAGCAAAGGTTGAAACTTCACCAATAGAGCCAGGAATGAAACCCCAGAATGCATTCCACCAATCAGCATTCATTGAATAGTCATTCAAGCCTTGGCTAGCAGTACTTAATGCGGTAGCACCAGAGAAACCATCAGCAGCAACCCAAACAGCATCGCCTGAGATTTGCGCAGGATAAGCAAAGAATAAAAACGCTCGACCCGCTAATGCTGGGTTTAAGAAGTTTTTACCTGTACCACCAAAAATTTCTTTGGCAATAACTACACCAAACGTTATACCAATTGCCACTTGCCATAAAGGAATGGTGGCAGGCACAATTAAGGCGAATAAAATAGAAGTAACGAAGAAGCCTTCATTGACTTCATGTCCACGTACCGAGGCAAATAATATTTCCCACGCAATCCCCACCACAAATGTCACGATGTAAATAGGGAGAAAGAACATGGCGCCGTAGAACATCATGCTAAACCAATCTGATTCAGTCGTTAATGTGCCACCAAGCATGGCAAACAAAGCCGTTTGCCATGTATCAGGCAGTGCATAACCAGCAACTAAAGCGTCTACTGCTTGAAAGCCAATATTATACATACCAAAGAACATTGCAGGGAAAACTGCAAGCCATACCGTGATCATAATACGTTTTAAATCAATGCTGTCACGAACGTGTGTTTGGCCTTTATTCACACTACCCGGTGTATATAAAAAAGTGGCTAATGCTTCGTAAAGTGGGAACCATTTCTCATGTTTGCCGCCTTTTTCAAATTGCGGCTCTAACTCTTCAATAAACTTTTTCAAGCCCATGACTAACCTTCCTTCTCAATTGTGGTTAGGCAATCACGAAGATATACGCCGTAATCTGTTTTGCCTGGGCAAACAAATGTACAAAGCGCTAAATCTTCTTCGTCTAGCTCTAAGGCACCAAGTTTTTGTGCTGTGTCGGTATCACCGGCAACTAAATCACGCAATAACATGGTAGGTAAAATATCTAATGGCATAACACGCTCAAAGTTACCAATAGGCACCATGGCACGTTCACTACCATTGGTAGTGGTTGTCATATTGAATAATTTCTTCGGGAAGAAATGAGACATATAGGCGCGTGTTACTGAGAACTTATTTGGGCCTGGATACATATAACCAATAAGTTCTTTTTCACGACCTTCAAGAATCAACACCACTTGTACATGATAACGGCCTAAATAGCCGTGTACAGCAGTGGCGGTTGATCCCATTAATAATGAACCAGAAACTACACGTAACTCACCATCAGTTGCTTCGCCAGCAGTTAATTCTGCAGTACTAGCTCCTAATATCGTTCGAATTAAACGAGGTTTTTTTGCTGCTGGGCCTGCAAGTGAAATAACACGTGTGCTATCAAGTTCACCTGAGGTAAATAATTTACCAAAAGCAATAACGTCTTGATAACCAAGGTGCCAAACAAATTTCTCGCTACTAGCTGGTTTTAAGAAGTGAATATGTGTACCAACTAAACCTGCAGGATGTTTACCCGCAAATTCATTGACTTGTACAGCACCTGCAACTGGAATATTAGCACCAGGCGCTTTACTCACAAATACTTCACCACTTGTTAGACGAGATAAAATGGTTAAACCATTTTTGAACGCTTGTGCTTGCTCGCCAATAACAACTTCTGGATTAGCCGCAAGAGGATTAGTATCCATAGCGCTAACAAAAATTGCTGTTGCCGTTGAGTCTATTGCAGGTACTTTGCTAAAGGGGCGAGTTCTTAATGCAGTCCACAAGCCTGATTCAACTAAGTTATTCACCACAATTTCACGTGATATAGAACCTAATTCGCTGGCAGGGTAACTGGCAAATGTGATTTGATCATCACCATCGACTTCTTTTTTTATTTCAAGAACGACAGATTGTAAAACACGTTTTTCACCACGGTTAATTTCTTTAACAACACCGGCAGCTTGAGCTGTGAATTTAACGCCAGGATTCTTTTTATCTTCAAAAATCACCTGACCTTTTTTAACGCTATCACCCACTTTAACAAACATGGTTGGACGCATACCCACAAACTCTTCACCTAATGTTGCAACGGTTGTGATGGACGGACCATCATGGATTACCTGCTGTGGCGCTCCTTTTACAGGAACATCTAAGCCTTTTTTTATTGTAATCATAAACACTTGCACTACTTTTGATGGGAGTAAAAAACCAACGATTTATTGAACTTTAATAATTGGTATAACCCAAGTAACAAGAACATCTAAACTATTGATTTCAGTGTATTTCAGTAAAGAACCTATTAATTCAATCGAAAAAACAAATTCCACTGACTCTAAGTTAAATTTTTCTGGCGCGAATATTACCACAAAAAAGCACGTTTATTCTACGCTCATGATCAATTTTTCATTACAAATTAGACTATAGTTGTAGCTTTTTCCTCAAAATGAAACTAAAGTTTATTTTTTAAGCTTTATTACACAAAAAAACATCTATTTATGTGATAAATGTCACCTAAAACTTCATGCAAGTTTATGTTTATTATATTAACTAATGCTGCACCTAAAAATCGCTCCTGACAGCCTGTTTATTCCTAGTACATATGTTCTCTACTTCTGGCTGATCTTTCAAAAATAGCTGCAAAAAAAACCGATGCTTGCATCGGTTTTTAATAAATCTTTTAATTTTCTATCGTATTAACTTAACTTAACTCAAGTTATTAATGCCAACTTCAGGGTTAAGATCAGCGTCATAATCAACACTTTCAATGCCAAAGCCAAACAGTTTTAAAAACTCATTGTGGTAACCAACATAATCAGTTAACTCATCAATAGTGTCGGTTTCAACCGTATTCCAAATATCAGTAATACGTTGTTGTACACTGTCTTCTAGCTCTTTATAGTTTTGACGAAAACGCCCTTGCTCATCAAGGCGAGGACTATCGCTATAAATGTTTTCTTTAAATAAATTAGCAATTTGTTCAATGCAGCCTTCGTAAGTGCCATCTGCTTTCATCACTTTAAACATCGCTGAAATATAAAGTGGCATAATAGGAATAGCAGAGCTTGCTTGGGTCACGACCGCATTAAGTGAAGTAACACGCGCTTGGCCGTTGAGACTAGCTGTTGCAGTATTAATAGCGGCCGCCGCTCGGTCTAAATCTTCTTTCGCTTTACCAATAGTGGCTTTACCGTAAATTGGCCAAGTTAGCTCTTTACCAATATAGGTATAAGCGACCGTTTTAACACCTTCTGCTAATACGTCAGCATCTTTTAACGCATTTAACCATAGCTCCCAGTCAGCGCCGCCCATTACATCAATAGTACCTTGAATTTCTTCTTCATTGGCCGCTTCTACAGAAACAGAATCAATAATGCGTTTAGAGGTATTAAGGTTTCGAGTAGTAACACTTTTACCAATAGGTTTTAACGTTGAAGAATAAACCTCACCTGTATCAGGATCAGTTCTACGTGGCGAAGCTAATGAATAAATAACTAAATCAATTTTACCCATGTCGGCTTTAATAGTTTCAATGGCTTGCGCTTTAATAGCATGAGAGAAAGCATCACCATTTATATTTTTAGAATAAACACCCGCGTCATCCGCAGCCTTTTGAAAAGCAGCGGTATTATACCAACCAGCAGAGCCTGTTTTCTTTATCGTTGGTGGTTTTTCAAAGAAAATACCTAACGTGCTGGCATTATAACCAAATGTCGCCGTAATACGTGAAGCCAAACCATAACCAGTAGAAGCACCAATAACTAAAACATTTTTTGGACCATTTTCGCTAGATACTTGAGCTTTAACGTAAGATATTTGCTCGTTCACATGAGCTTCACAGCCTGCGGGATGAGCATTAGTACAAATGAAACCACGAATTTTTGGCTTGATAACCATAAGAAAACCTTTTTAAATTGTATATACCAAGTGAATTAATTGGCATCATAAGAAACATAATTTGCGCTATTGTACCTTGCTAATAAATTAAAGAGGTACGAGCAGTTGATTGAACAAAACAGCAGTGTATTTAAAAAAAGGGCTACTCGCAAGGATTGCGCTTTTTGGGTAAACCATCACATCAGATTATTTACCACCACCTACGCAATTAGGGGATAAAGGCGTATTACCTTCGTAATAGGTATGCCATTCTTTTTCGGTGTAGGTATGTAACGCTAAAGCATGAATTTTTTCTGCTAATTCTTCTGACAATACCGAGTTAATAGCGCGATGGCGTTTGATCAAACGTTCTCCTTCGAAGTGATTAGAAACAATCGTTACTTTAAAATGTGACTCACTTCCTGGCGGTACATTATGATTATTACTTTCGTTGATTACATCTAAATGCAACGGTGAAAAAGCTGATAATAATTTTTTTTCAATAGCGGCGGCTATAGTCATGATTTATTCTCGACAAAAGTGGGGGAACACCGATAATTTTAGTCTATTTAGTGTGATATACCATGGCTAAAAGCTCACTATCGAGTAATTATCAGTTAAGTTAATGGTGTAGTTAAGGTTTTATTTTAATAATTTTTCTATGACGGAATCAAGATATATCCGCATATTACCTCGAAACGTCCGATTTAGTGAGAATTAAAAGCTTAAGGCGCTCTAGACATTACCATAATGACATCGTCGAATGAGTTTTTAATTTGTTCTAGGTTCGAAACGGCATTATCTGTTTCACTGTTTAACTGGTGCTGATAGATGGCCTCGGCACTTTGGTACATCAATTGATAGGCATTTTCGAGTTCAGCTAACCAGGTTTTGGAAAATAATGTACTTTGTTTCTTTCTTTTAAGCCATCCCATACATACCGTATTCTGGTGTCGATTAACCTGTTCACCTTTTTGAATTGAAGAAGAGTCAACACGTTTTGATAATGCTGTAAATTCGTGTTGCAAGACGATATCAAAAACTTTTAGTTCACTTTCTTTTTGATCATGTGTCTCGTTTGCCCAAGCCAACCAATCTTTATTGGGTTGGTACAATGCTAGCCAGTTATCGAAATCGTTGGCTGGCATAGGCCGTGCAATGCCATATCCTTGTGCTTTTTCACATCCCATCATTAAGAGCATCAACCCGTGTGCCGTTGACTCTACGCCCTCGGCAATGACATCTCTGGAAAATGATTTAGCCAGACCAAGTACCCCATTAATAATGCTGTAATTATTTGCGTCATTGAGCATATCAATAACAAAAGATTGGTCTATTTTTATAACATTGGCCGGTAATGATTTAATGTGCGTTAGCGATGAATAGCCAGTACCAAAATCATCTAAGGCTATTTGTAGCCCAAACATGTCACGGCAAATATTGAGTGTATTACTGATGGCATTGAGATCACCCAACACGCTGCTTTCTAAAATCTCAAGCTGAATATAATGGGTATCTAAATCCTTATATTTGCCCAATATAGCTTTCAAATCATCAATAAAAGTAGCCGATTGAAGGTGATAAGAGCAGATATTAATACTGACTTCAATCATCAAGCCTTCTCGCTGCCATTGAGCGAGTTGCTTAACCGCGTTATCAATCACCCATTGACCCAATTGGATTTCCACAACTGTGTCTTCCAGTATAGGCAAAAAATCCATGGGGGCAATCACGCCGTTTTCTGGCGATAGCCACCTGATTAACGCTTCTACGCCATACACTTCACCTGTTTTCATATTCACTTTTGGTTGATAATAGAGTACGAATTCGTCATGGTTAATGGCGTTAATCACTTTATTTAACTTATGTTGTTGTTTTACAATCTGTTGATCTTGTTCTGCATTGAATAGTCGATAGCCATGTCTTCCCGATAGTTTTACCTGATACATTGCTTGGTCTGCATGGCGAAGTAACATATCAATTTCACCATAATCGTTCGGGTATAATGTTACCCCAGTAGAAGCGGTAATGTTGTGACAAATTCCGTCAAAAACAAAAGGCTGAGCTAATGAATTATGTATACGAGTAAGTATTTCTTCACAATCAGAAAAAGTGTTTATATCACTTAATAATAAGGCAAATTCATCACCACCTTGTCTAGATACCGTGTCCTCATCTCGTAAGTTGGATTTGATCCTTTCAGCGACCTCAACTAGCATTTTATCGCCGACATTGTGTCCATAATTATCATTAATCGGTTTAAAATCATCTAGATCAATAAAACAAATAGCTAATGAGCTTTTTGAACGGTCAGCATGAGCAATGGCTTGATTAAATCGATCAATGAATAAAGTTCTATTGGGCAATAATGTTAATGCGTCATAATGAGCCATTTGCTCTAGGGTGCGTTGTTGATTCTTGATTTGCGTAATATCAGCAAATAACCCCATATAATGGAGCGTTTTTCCGCGACTATCTTTTAATGAAGAAATGGTTAGTATTTCCGCATAAAATTCACCATTTTTTTTGCGATTCCATACTTCTCCTTTCCAGTAGCCATGGGCAATAAGACACTCCCACATATTAGTATAAAATTCCTTACTTTGTTTTTGAGAGTTTAAGATATTTGGGTTCTTGCCCAATACGTCTTTACGCTCATAGCCAGTAATTTTACAAAAAGCGGGGTTTACATCAATAATAGTGCCATCGGTTTGTGTGATAAAAATGCCATCATGGGCTTCAACAAAAACTTGCGCCGCTAATTTTAATTGTTCTTCATTTGCCGAGCGTTCAATCATTAATTGATTAAATTCATTAGCCATCACCGTAATTTCATCGTGCCCAGATATTTCAAGTAATTGATTGTTTTGATTACTAATACGTGCTTTTCTCATGAAGTAAGCAATATGCGTAATTTGTTCAACTAATCGCCCTTTGAGAATTTGACTTAAAAAGCCTGCAATTGCCAATACCGCCAAGACAAAGAGCGTATAAAAAACTAGTGGCGTTTTTAATTGTTTATTTGCTATTTTTTCTACGTTAATGATATCGATCATAATGGTTGAACTAACGGCATGTAACTGGCTAAGGCGCTGTGTTGCCAGTTGCCACCACAATTCAGGATCCATTAAACCTGTTGTATATTTTAGTTTTTCAATAGCTTTTAAGGCAGGACGATCGTCAACTTTTACTTTTTCATCGATCATTGCCACTGAAACATTTTGTTGCTTTAACTGGGTCACTATATCAATGTTTAACTCATATTGATGAAAGACATCGAGCAAGTCGAGTAGGTACTTCTGACCTTCAACATTCAATGGATATTGCTTTTTAAAATCCTCTATTTGACTACGCAGAAAAGCGAAATTTGTCTTCATTCGAGTGACATAGAATTCATCTCCACGGATGACATAATTCTTAAAATCATGAATTAAACCGCCAAATCCAAATATCGATACAATGCCCTTGAAAATATTACGTTGCTCAATAATATGGGCTGTCGATTCTCGAAATTGATGAAATTCTTGTGTCTTTTTATCCTTCATGGCTTCTAACATCAGTGCAGAGTGCTTGGGGGAAGCAACATTATAATAGCGGCTCAATTCTGCTTGTTGTCTTGCGACATGGTTGATAACACCCATTGGCATATGATTGTCTGTTTGTTCATTACCATTTCGCTGAACATTAAGAGCACCATGTAATAATCCACGTTCTATTGCAGCGTACTCTTCAAGTCCTAAAGCATAAATGAGAGATGAAACCATACGGCTTGTTACTTGGTTGGTCGCCATAGCATGAAGAACGTTAATCTCTTGAAGTAAATCAGAAATCAACACACTGTAGAAGTCAAAAAAGTTGTTATCTAGAAGGTTATCAATTTCTATACGAATAAATTTTAGATGCTTAAACTTCTGCCCAATTTGCTTAAAATTTACTATTGATTTTTGGGAGAGATATTGCGGAGGAACAATAAATACATGAGAAATTTTTGAATACACCTCAATTGTAACTCTGCGTTGCCGAGCTAATTGAAATTGGTAACTGTCATTTTTTGCTGAAAGAGCACCGGCACTGAGACCTCTTTCTTTTTGCAGGTTGTATATCAGGTCAGACAGATGTTGAACAACTTGCGAAAACTGCAAAACATCTTCAGTTTGCTCAAGTTTTTCATATTTATCAACTATGGCTATACTGAAGAAAATAAGTAAGGTGATAATGGGTAAAATTAAAAATGCATTCAGTTTTGCACTGATATCGCTCTTATAAAATAAATCTAACACTGTCTTAGCCTTAACGGTTAATAAAAATAACTGCTCTTGGTTAGTTAGCTTGTTCCGATAACTTTTGCCATCAATTTAGAAACAGGTATTAGGGCGTATAGAAGATAATTATTATTTTGATGAACACTTTTTGATGAACACCTTTTGATGAACATAATAGTGGTTAACCTCTCATCTACGGGAAGTATAATACTATTGAATATAGTTCACTTCTATAAAAAACACCATGAAAGGTAACTGAGATCAAGGAAAGTACATTTAGTAAAAATATGCATATTATTATGTGCAAAAAATAAAAAAAACAATGAAAATAATGTAGATCATAAATATTTTTTGCTGTCGCCAGCCTCAAAAACAGACAAAATAGGGTGAGAATAAGGTGAGCTAATATTTGCTCACCCCGATCATTAATTACTCAGCAGTATTGAATAAGAGTATTGAACAAGTACTTTGAAGTCGCTTGGGTATAACCATGTAAATATGTCACAATAGCTTATCTTTATTTACTTTTTTGTACATTACCCTTGTTATGCTAAGCCCTTTCTTTATTAATGATAAACAATTAACACTTATTCGTTTCCCTTTAGCGCAAGTAAACCGTAGTTTACAAGCATGGGATGCTGCAGATGAATACCTTCTTGATTATATTCAAACTGAACAACTGATTTCAGATAAAACACGCGTTGTTATTTTTAATGATGCTTTCGGCTCTCTCGCGACTTATTTTTGTAGCCCTGAATTTTTAAACAATGATATTTACTGCGTCAATGATTCATATATCAGCAGTAAAGGCATTGAATACAATATTAAGCAAAATCATCTTGATGGCGAACATATCAAACAACTTACTTGTTTAGATGTTTTACCCGAAAATACCAATATTATTTTATTTAAAATTCCAAAAAGTAAATCTTTACTTATTGAGCAATTAATACACATTAAAAACACTGTCGGGACAAATACGCTATTTATTGCCGCTGATCGCGCTAAAGAAATTCATAGTTCAACCTTAAAATTATTTGAAAAATATTTAGGTACCACCAAAACGTCATTGGCGGTTAAAAAAGCGCGCTTAGTTTTTTGCCAGCTTGACCAACAACAAAATCATAAATCACCTTTTCCAACCGTATGGACATTACCTAATAAAGCCTTAAAACGTGACTTTTCTATTAGTAACCATGCCAATGTTTATTCGCGAGAAAAGCTTGATATGGGTGCTCGATATTTTATTGAAAACTTACCTGATGTAGCAAAAAATAGCCACGTTATTGATTTAGGCTGTGGTAATGGCGTTATCGGTTTAACCGTATTAGCCCAACAACCCACGGCACAAATACAATTTTTTGATGAATCACATATGGCCATTACTTGTGCCGAAATAAATATTAACACTAACCTGCCTGATTTAGCCGCGCAATGTCAGTTTCATTTAAATGACTGTTTAACCAATGTTGAAAGTAACAGCGTTGATTTGATTTTATGCAATCCGCCTTTTCATCAACAAACGGCAACCACGGATCATATTGCCTGGCAAATGTTTAAAGACAGCCATAGAGCATTGAAAAAAGGCGGTGAACTGCGCATTATTGGTAATCGACAATTGGCTTATCACATAAAGTTAAAACGTATTTTTGGTAATGAAAAGCTCATTGCCAGTAATGATAAATTTGTAACGCAATCGGCAGTTAAATAATTAGCAGTTAGCCATTGACGTTAAAATGATTACCTTTAAACAATTAAACAATTTTCCTAAAACGATTCACAAACAAGAGCGATACCTTATAATGAAATTCAATTCTTTCTACTCTACAATTATCACCTTTATATTCGTATTAGGCCTAAGCGGTTGTGCCAACATTCCTAGCCACGTCATTGTTGCGCCCGACATTATAATGACTCCTGCTATCTCTTATCACAACAAGCAAGTACAGCTTGATGTTATCGACATGCGCACGGCTAGTCATGTTGTTCAAATAATGCGTGAAGGCGAAGCGGCAACATTAATTCCTGCTCAAGAAAGACTTGAATACACCATTAAAAATAATTTAAGCAAACACTGGCAAGAACAAGGGTTGGTAATAAACAATAGTACTTCTAACACTATTAACACTATTAATATCTCAATAGAAAAAGCAATCATCAGTGTTAGCCAAGAAACGATGGAATATACAGCGCAAACAGAAATAACATTGAAAGTAACCGTTAATAACGGCTCACAAACACTAACCAGCACGTTTAATAATCGCGGTAATAGTGACGGACCGTTGCAAGCAGACATAGCAGTATTAGAGCGTAATTTTAATCAACGTTTAGCCAACTTATTGCAACAAATTTTAGCGAATAAAAAAATCAGTGACTTCTTTAAATAACAATCATTCTTAGAGAACAATTCAATGAAAAATTTATTTAGTTTCATCATGACCAGTGCACTATTACTAAACCTAGCCCTATTTAGTGCAGCAGCTTACACTAAAAATATTGCGATTGATCCAACCAATATTTATCCAAAGGTAAAATTAGAAACCTCACTGGGTATAATCATTGTTGAGCTTGATCGCGTTAAAGCACCTATCACCGTTGATAATTTTTTAACTTATGTAATCAGCGGCGAATATAACAACACTATTTTTCATCGCATTGTTGAAGACTTTATTGTGCAAGGTGGTGGATATGATGCTGATTTTCTACCCAAAAAAACTAATGGCGATATTGTTAATGAGTCTGGAAATGGGTTAAAAAATGAAATGGGTACTATTGCTATGGCAAAAGAAAACAGGCCTCACACTGCTAATAGACAATTCTTTTTTAATATCAACGACAACACCAGCTTAGACCCGGGAAGACGCTGGGGCTATACCGTTTTTGGTGCTATTGTTGAAGGAGACGATGTGCTTGCAGCAATAGCAAAAGTTAAAACCGATTATAACGACGCTTTAGGTTGGGAAAATGTTCCACTAGAGCCAGTAACACTTATCAAAGCCACTCTTTTGCCTGCAGAATAACCAGATAGAATAAGCAAAGTCTCAACGATTTTGAGCTTTGACTGAGCTTTAGATATTACGAATTTTTTCGCATAAAAATCAATTACGTAAAAATAGCCACTTAAAAATCACCTTTTAATTACAAAAAACGTGCCTTATTTTTTGACAAAATTGCGTTTATCACCGATACATAAGGTAAGTATTAATCGTTGTGGCTTGTGTTTTTAAATTTATCAAGACTAAGTTTATCAAGACCGAATTTATTAAAACTAAGTTTATTAAAAATAAAACAGAATAATAAAAATCACACTTTACTTATCGATTTAATTTTTCATCTTATATTATGCTGAAAGCAAGGAGGCTTCCAGGGAGCCTTCATGGTAATTGAGCAGTTTATCAATGATAAAGTTGTACAAATGGCTGCCTATGTTGGTGCTGTCATTGACGAAACCCTTCATTATACCGAATTAGATATTTTTATTTTAGATACCATGAGCGAATGGACACTATTAAATGTGACGGATGAAACCCCAAGTAGTGCGCAAGAGCGGGTTTTTTGGCATTTAATGCACGAAGTCAGTTTACATGGCGCTAAAGCGTTAAATCATGACTTGTTTTTTAAAAGTGAAATGAATACTTGTCTTGATTTTTTCAAGGGAGTTGGCAGCTACCCTATTGATTGTATAGGTTGGCGCCCTATTGCTTAAATCGTCATTGCACTGAAACATGGCTAATTTTCTAATTCCCTTCTGCTCAGTACAACTCTCTGATAAGCTTGTAAAATCATTTTTAATGAAATAATCGTTAATGCCGACAACCTCGTTTAAACAAGCCATTTTCAATAAACGCATGCTAATTTGTATTTTTACAGGCTTTAGCTCTGGCTTACCTTTATTTGTGCTTTATCAATTAGTTCCTGGTTGGCTTCGTGATCAAGGTGTTAGCTTAGCGGAGATTGGCTTATTTTCATTAATTGGCATTCCCTATGTGTGGAAGTTTATTTGGTCACCCTTGATGGACAGATATTCATTGGGCGGGTTAGGTCGTAGACGAAGTTGGATGCTAGCGACACAAGTGCTATTACTCTTTTCAATCGCAGCTTTTGGCTGGGTAAACCCAATCGCTAATATTTGGTCAGTGGCCTACTTGGCAGCCGCAGTGGCTTTTTTTAGTGCTAGCCAAGATATTGTACTTGATGCTTACCGACGAGAATTACTAGCCGATAATGAATTAGGGCTTGGCAACTCTATTCACGTTCAAGCTTACCGTTTATCTGGTTTAGTTCCTGGCTCATTAGCCTTTATTCTCGCCGACCACATTAGTTGGCAATCTGTTTTTATGATTGTTGCGGCTTTCATGGTGATAGGTGTTTTATTAACTTTATTTATTAAAGAACTAGACAATGAGCACAATGCACCAAAATCATTGAAAGAAGCTGTATTTTTGCCTTTTAAAGACTTCATTCAAAGTAATGGTTTAAAATCAGCCTGCTATACTCTCGCCTTTCTAGTGCTGTACAAGTTAGGTGATAACATGGCAACGGCGCTACAAACGCCCTTTTTTATAGATATGGGTTTTAGTAAAACAGAAATCGGCGTTATCGCGAAAACAGCTTCCTTGATTGCCATGACCATAGGAATAATCGTTGGTGGCGTTGTAATGATCAAACTCAGTATAAACCGTGCTTTATGGTTATTTGGGTTTGTGCAAATAGCGAGTATTCTTGGTTTTGCTGCCCTTGCTGAAATTGGTCATAATAACGTTGCTTTAGCCATGGCTATGGGGTTTGAATATTTAGGGGTGGGTTTAGGTACTGCTGCTTTTACTGCCTTTATTGCCCGAACAACAAACCCTGCTTTTGCTGCTACGCAAATCGCACTTTTTACTGCACTGGCCGTGCTTCCCAGAACTTTTGCCAATGCTACCACTGGCTTTATTGTTGAACAAATAGGTTGGACTCAATTTTATTTTTTATGCACCGCATTAGCTATTCCAGGTATGTTAATGTTATTTAAAGTAGCGCCTTGGCATGAACCAACTAAGCAAACAAGCGCGAATAAATTCCCACCTACCACTAATTTAACAGGAAATTAACATGATCAGACTTTTCTTTATACTCCCCATTCTTATGTGCGCTATTTGGTGGTGGTATCTTAATAATCATGGTTATAGTTTAAAGGAAGGTATAAAAGGTTTCGCTTACATATTAATATTTAATACCGTAATCATACTTTTTTTCACAACGATGATATATATAACTCGTTAATATTTACATCAGTTTATTAATACGATTAACAAAAGCATTAGCAAAATGCTGCGCTGAATTATCATCCATATTGAAATACAATGAAGGCTCAATTAATTCTGCTTCCATTAAAGCAAATTCATCATTGGTACTTTCACCTCTAAAACGAACAAAATCAACGCGAGCATATAAAGGCATTTCACCCGTTAACTTGGTGATAGCAGCTAAAGTATCATCGGCTTGCGTTAATAACGCTTTTTCAGGAGTAATCGCTTTTAAGCGCCCACCATGTTCTTCTTGCACTCTAAAATCATCTGCTTTTGGTGTTTTTAAAATAGCATGACTATACTGACCATCAAAATAGAATAATGAAAATTCACCTTCATCAATAACACTGCCCATAAATGGCTGAACCATAAATTCACTTTGTGAAAAAACAGCGTCTAATTGGCTAGTAAACTGCTCAGCAGTCTCTTTTTTTAGCCAGAAGGTATTATCCGCATTGGCGCTTATTCTTGGTTTGATAACAAGCTGTTGACAATTAAAATAGGTAAAAAAACTAGCAAGTTCATTACTAGAAAAATTTGTTTGCCATAACGTTGGCACAATATTTACTTTTTGCTTAGCAAGAGACTTTAAGTATATTTTATCAATATTCCAACGAACCGTTGCTAAAGAGTTTTGCAGTACCGCACATGAACTATCAATCTTTTCTAATACTGATATAAAAGCACTAGCATCATCTTGATAGTCCCAGGGGCTGCGAATAATCACCGCATCAAACTGCTGCCAATTTACATTTTCACAGCGCCATGACACAAGTTGTGTTTGCCACCCTAGCTGCGCCAGAGGCTCATCAAGTAAATGGTCATAACATTCAAAAGCAGACAAGTTATCCATAGTTAAAATAGCGCAATGCTTCATTAAGAACCCTTAGTGTATACAGTATAATTAACGTTATATTAGCAAATAGTTTCCGTATTATTAAGCAATGATCATTATATACTTTATTATTTAATAACTTTGTAGCTTTAACGATGATTTCTTATGTATGGGGTATCATAAATAATGAGAAGTGCGTCACGGCGTGAGAAAACTAAACTAAACAGTATTTAGCCCTAACGACACTTTTTAGTTAATTGTTTGGTGAAAATATCTTTAAGCATTGTCAACTCATTGGTTCTGACATAATTGGGTCTAATCACTAAAGCAATCGTTCTATGTGGACCGGGTTCATTTAAATGAATAGCCCTGAGTTCTGATTCGTTATAGGTTAATTGATCTAATGCCATTTGTGGCACTAGCGTTGTTCCAAGCTTACCAGCGACCATTTGAACTAACGTATGTAAACTCGCAGAATCAAAATCAGAATCTTGCTTTTTGTTTTGCAGTCTACAAGCCGCTAGGGCGTGCTCTTTTAAGCAATGTCCCTCTTTTAACAACATTAGCTTATCAATTTCTAATTCTTCACTGGTAATTTCCTGTACTTTTTTTGGGCATTCATCTTTATGACATACCCAATAAAAGTCTTCTTGCCAAAAATCAAAACTCATTAACCCCTCTATTGGGTAGGGTAAAGCAAGAATAGCGGCATCAATCTCTCCAGTTCTGACCATATCAACTAAATTATGTGATTGTTCTTCAATGATTTTTAATTTAAAACTCGGATATTGTCTTCGTACTTCGGGCAACACTTTAGGTAAAAGATAAGGACCAATTGTCGGGATCACACCTATGGTCATAGGGCTAAAAAATGGTTGCTTATTGGTTTGTGCTATTTGTAAAAGCTCGTTTAACTCCAACTTCACTCTTTTAGCTTTATCAAGTATCAATTGACCGAGATTAGTAACTAATACTTGTTTGTTATTTCGCTCAAATATAGTGACACCTACTTGCTTTTCAAGTTCATTTATTGCCGTGCTTAATGCCGATTGAGAAACATTGCATACCTCAGCCGCCTTTTTAAAGTGTAAAGTTTTTTCAATCGCTAATGCATAGTGCAGTTGTTTTAATGAGATCATATTTCTAATGATAGATTTTATTGAACATAAAATTTATTTTAATCCGTTATATGAAATTAATCACCATAAAAAAAATAGAATGTTATCTTCTAATTAACCAATTAGTAAAAACACCTCTTTACATCTATGCTTTATATGAAATTATTTAATCGCAATTTATACAATATGAGGAATTAACAATGTTAAAAAAAACCGTCCCAATTGCAGCCGCAATTTCAGTTGCTCTATATTCAATGATACTACCTTCAACAGCATTAGCGGCGAGTGATGCAAAAACCAATCAATTTTGGTGGCCAGAACAATTAAACCTTAGTCCATTACGTCAACATGGCATTGAATCAAATCCTTATGGCCAACAATTTAATTATGCCAAGGAATTTGCAAGTGTTGATTTAACTCAGCTTAAAAAAGACATTCAAACCACGCTTACTGATTCAAAAACTTGGTGGCCTGCAGACTGGGGACATTATGGTCCTCTAATGATACGCATGGCTTGGCATAGTGCCGGTGTTTATCGTGTACATGACGGACGTGGCGGAGCTTCTGGAGGACAACAACGTTTCGATCCACTTAATAGCTGGCCAGATAATGCTAACTTGGATAAAGCGCGTCGATTATTGTGGCCAGTTAAACAAAAATACGGTCGTAAAATTTCTTGGGCAGATTTAATGGTGCTCTCCGGTAATGTAGCACTTGAGTCTATGGGCTTTAAAACCTTTGGCTTTGCTGGTGGTAGAGCTGATGATTGGGAACCAGATTTAGTTTACTGGGGGCCAGAAACAACCATGTTATCCGACAAGCGTCGAGACAAAAAAGGTAAATTGAAAGGCCCTCTTGCAGCGGTACAAATGGGTTTAATTTATGTTAATCCAGAAGGACCTCATGGTAAACCTGACCCGCTTCTCGCTGCTCAAGATATCAGAATGTCATTTGGTCGTATGGCAATGAATGATGAAGAAATTGTCGCGTTAATCGCGGGTGGTCACACCTTAGGTAAGGCACATGGTGCGAAAAAACCTAACGAATGTGTTGGCACGGAGCCAGCGGTAGCAGCTATTGAAGACCAAGGTCTAGGTTGGAAAAATAAATGTGGAACAGGTGTCGGAGCAGATACAACAACTAGCGGCTTAGAAGGCGCTTGGACGACTACTCCTACTCAGTGGTCATCTAATTACTTAGACAACCTAATGAACTTTAATTGGGTGCTTACTAACAGCCCCGCAGGTGCCAAACAATGGATACCTGACAGTAAAGCGGCGGCTAATTTAGTGCCCGATGCACATACCCCAAATAAACGTCATGCGCCTATCATGTTCACTACTGACATTGCGTTAAAAGAAGATCCAAGTTTTCGTAAAATTGTCGAGCGTTTTAGACAAGACCCTACTGAGTTTGATAAAGCATTTGCTAGAGCTTGGTTTAAGCTAACTCACCGTGATATGGGACCTCGTGCAAGATATGTTGGCGCAGAAGTGCCAAGTGAGGTGCTAACGTGGCAAGACCCTATTCCTGCGATAAACCACAAGCTTATTACTAACAACGATATCAGCAAACTTAAAAAGCAAATCATTAAGTCTGGTTTAACACCCTCTGAATTAGTAAGAACAGCCTGGGCGTCGGCTGCTAGCCATCGTGTAACTGATATGCGCGGTGGTGCAAATGGTGCTCGCATCAACCTTGCACCGCAAAATAGTTGGGCAGTAAATAACCCGAAAGAGTTAAACAAAGTATTAGCTAAACTCGAAGCTATTCAAACGAAATACAACAAACAATCTTCTAAAAGGCAAGTATCGTTAGCTGATTTAATCGTTTTAGGTGGTGCAGCCGCAATCGAAAAGGCGGCAAAACAAGCCGGTCATAAAGTTGAAGTGCCATTTATTCCCGGTCGTGCTGATGCTACCCAAGCCCAAACTAATGTAAAATCATTCAACTATTTAAAACCAAAAGCGGATGGATTTCGTAATTTCTACACGGATGAAAGCTATATGTCACCGGCTGAAATGTTAGTGGATAAAGCGAACTCTCTTGGTTTAAATGTGCCTGAAATGACCGTCCTTGTTGGTGGTATGCGTGCGCTTGATGCGAATTATGATGGCTCGTCTTATGGGGTATTCACTAATAAACCGGGCGTATTAACCAATGACTTCTTTGTAAACTTATTAGATATGTCGACTGTGTGGACTAAAGATGAGTCTACCGCAGGTGTTTATGTAGGTCATGACCGCGCTTCAGGTAAGGTAAAATGGCAAGCAACACCTGTCGATCTTATTTTTGGATCTAGCTCTGAATTAAGAGCCATTGCAGAAGTATATGCATCAGATGATGCAAATAATAAGTTCGTCAATGACTTTATCAAAGCATGGGTTAAAGTCATGCAATTAGATCGTTTTGACTTAAAATAACTTAACTCTGGTATAACTCTGGTATAACTCTGGTTTAACTCAAGTAACTAATATTCGTCATAAGAGTATTAGTTACTTTATTCGCGATTTAAAAATATTTTTTAATACGCTTAATAATCAAGCAAAAACAATAGATTGATTTTATAAATTATTGGTAAACCTAGACCATGAAAGTAACAACGTTCTAAAGTCATCAATACCACAAGCTGCACTTTCATTTTGATCATAATGAATATGGTCTGTGGTTAACATTTCAGATAACGGCTCTGCGCCATTTAAACTAGCATTAGTTTGTATTTCAACATCATCTCGACTTATAGCGACAGAGTATTCATGCCCAGTAATAACAACTTCACTTTGATGACCCTTTTCAACGCTATCAATAGCGGTTAATAACTGTGTTAATTTGGTGCTATCATGCCCTAACTCTACTTCAAGCCATGGGCCTACCACTTCATGCTCAAGAGAAAATCGTGCTTTTGCATCACCCGTTATTGCATCATGTATAAATTCATATTCCATAATTTTACCACTTGGTTTGGGTATACGTCTCATCACTAATTGTAGCAAAAATAAAAACCTTTACCGTTCAAATTAGCGAATAACTTGCAAACTACTCATTAACCGATGAATTAATTTTATTTAGCGTTGAAAAATATAGACGGATAGTTTTAATCATTAGCGTTAACAGCCAAGAAAACTCAATAATGAGTAACATTGAAAGCAACCAATAAATGCTGGGGAACATAATGGTGCTAAGTAAAATAACGCCCGTTATAACGTGTAAATAAAATAGCCATTTTCCGTGCTTTTTATCTAAAAACTCATGCATATGTGGAAGATATTGCATCGCTGAAAAGTTTGTTAAACACCGTTGCTGCAGGTGGGTATAACTCAAAAAAGGCAATATTTTTAACAGCATTCCCTGAATGACCGCGACGAGATAAAAATAAATGAAAAATGCAGCTAACAACATAGTTTTATTCTGTGCAACTGTTTCAGGTATATAGATTGCAGGTAAATAGGATTCTGGAAAAAAGTAGAATACATTCAAAGTAATCAATGACAACGCGGCTAATTGCCAATAACGAATAGTATTATCAGGTATTTTTCGTTTTCGTTTTGAAATAATAAACAACAAGCTTAACGCAAACACACCATGAACCAGCATAATAATGGGAGTCATTATTTTTGGTTTAAAAACGAATAAAAGCAGTAAAACAAATAATCCTGTTGGTAAATATCCACTAATCTTTTTCGAAAAACTTGGCGCAACATGAAACATTGGAATAACTTGAAAACTGACCGACATGATCATCAAACTTCCCCAGCCAACTAAACCTAAAACTGCATGGCTATTGGTTAGATTTTTTCCTGTAAAGCTGGAACTAAAAATAGATAAATCAATAGCAGTAGGAAGCGATAAATTAAGCATTAACGCACCTAATATAATCACAAAGAATAAAGAAACAATAGCTAAACGAAAGCCAATGATAGAATCTCCTTGGCTTAATTTTTTCAACAATACTAACGCAATAGCGGCAATATAAATGCCTAGCCCCAACACCAGTAACAATAAAGTTATCACCGTTAAGAGTGTGCTCGGCCAAATAAAGTTGGCCATTAAACACAATGTACCCACAACTAGAGCGCTATGACAAACTAAGACGATTCGCCGAGGTTTAGCAATTCCAATGCCGCCAATAACGGGCAGCAACTGTAATAGTGCTCCCATCATCACCATCGTGATAAAACCCAACGTAAAACCATGAGTGAGCGCTAACATACTGGGTTGCCAGCGACTTAGCCATAAAGTTTCACCAGAGCACAATATTAACAATGCACACACAATGATAAAAACAGGCGCGGTCAAAAAAAAACGAAAGGGTAAATCAATGGGTGGTAAGGCGTTGAAAGACAAGGCGTTGATATTCATCAATTACCACCTGTATTTATATTTGTACTTTTTATTGTTTCGTTAAATAAACGCTGCGCGCTTTGATGAAAAATATACAAATCAATAGCATTTTGAGCATACGCTACGCAGTGATATGAAAAGCCAGCATCTTGAAGCTTTTCATAAAGAGGGAAAGGTTGTCGCCTATGTTTTACCAATAAACATTCTTGAACCGTCAATGTTGCTAACTGTTTCAGTATGACCGTCATCGGCTCAGGTGGCGCTAAACTACTTACATCTACCGTGATAATTTTTAAGCTTGATTGCATGGTTTCTTTTAAAATCAACTCGTTTTAAACTGTTCAATAATCTGCTCACCATCGGCTAAATTTTTTTCCATCATAGGATAAAGCATCATTTCTTCTTTCATATTATGCTGTTGCATCAACACCATCAATGTTTCACTCAGCCCTAAGTATTCATCTTTTTCTTTCGCGGCTAGGGCATTATCTAAATCTTGCACTAACGCTCGCATTTGTTGATGTTCCATGCGCATAACTTGTGTTGGGCCTGATGTCATGCCCGTTGCTTGTTCAAACTTAGGGAATAACACTTCTTCTTCTTGGCTAAAATGCTTAATTAACCCTAATGCGAAATTCTGCCATTTAGCTAGTGCTAGTGTCCAGTCATCATTTGCAACAGCAGCTTCTGCTTCGGTAAAAAAATCATCACACTCACGGTGCATTTTGGTCATAAATTCAGGAATAGATGTCATAGAAAATCCAGTTATAGAAGTAGTTTACGATAAACTCTTTTGGTTTAATGCTTGAATAACTGAATTTTAACGACTGGTGTGATAAATGCTTTGACCTGCATTAACAAAATGAAAAGTAAAATGAAAAACAAAACGAAAAACAAGGTGATAAAAAGCCCAAGAATAACTAGCGGAGAAATAAAATATTGATGAGTTCTGTTCAAAGCGAATACAGGCTACACTAGTGCTTTATATATCTAACGTTAAATAGGTTCATTATGAAAAAAGTTCTTTTAGCTATTGCCGTATTCATTTTTTCACAAACAGTTTTCGCGGATGACGACACAAACGCTATCGCTAACTTCAAAAAATCAGTGCAAGTAAAAAAGTTTTTTGATAATGCGTACGGTTACGCTATTTTTCCCACCATAGGCAAAGGTGGTTTTGGTATTGGCGGCTCTTATGGTGAAGGCAGCGTTTTTAAACAAGGGGTAAAAACAGGCACGACTACCATGGCGCAAATTACTATAGGTTTTCAGCTAGGTGGGCAAGCGTTCAGCGAAATTATCTTTTTTAAAAATAAAGCCTCTTATGACAAGTTTATCAGTGGAAACTTTGAATTTAGCGCCCAAGCCTCTGCGGTTGCTATTAACGCTAGTGCTAATGCGCAAACCAGTACTACAGGCAGCTCTGCAGGTGCGGCAACTAGCCCAGATAAAAACCAGCAAGAGGGTATTTATCAAAATGACATGGCGACTTTCACTTATATTAAAGGCGGTTTAATGTATGAAGCTGCGCTAGGTGGGCAAAAGTTTAGTTTTAAGAAGCTTGCTAAAGAAGATTAAGTCGAATAGTTAAGTATAATAGTTAATAAAAAAGGAGTTACGCACTGTAACTCCTTTTTATTTGCTTTAAATTTAGCGCTTATAACCTTAAGCCAAACGGAGTAACTGCCCATCAGCAACTTTAAATTGATATAAGCGAACTTTATCAAAATATTCAGCGGTGCTTTGATAGTAGTTTTGTTTTGCTGTTTCTATGCCATCAACTTTGTCTGGAATGTTATGAAAATCTACCAACATTTCATTAGCATCTACTTCAACAATCACTACACCATGCTCTGCCATACGAGAGAACACTAAATCATCACTAATATCATCTCGCTGAGTGGCTGTTTTTACCAAACTATCAAAGAATAACGGTAACTGTTGCACTTCTGGTGGCACATCACCTAGCTGACCTAAAATATCATTCATGCCTTTTTCTAGAAACGAACCAAACGTGCCTGACGAAATAGAAGAAGTGGTGAAGTTAAATGATCTTAACCCAGTTACGTCATTGGCTTTATGCTCAGTAATGTAAGAACTATGTACATCACCACCTAATGATATTACGCCGTATTGACTCATGACATTATTAACAAAGTTTTCTTTATACTGCGGAAAACCATCCCACTGATCCGCTTCAAGATAAAAACGTTGTTTTAACGCTGCAGGAATTAACTCAGAGCCTAAAACGTATTCAAGCGGTATTATATTTGAATCGGCACGACTAGCTGAAAAATCAAACATCAGTGGAGAAAAAGACACTGAACTTGCTAATACTTTCCAGGTACTCGTTGACGTTGCAAAAGTTTCAACCAACCACGCAGTTTGTTGGTCATCAAACCCCCCTTGCACTGAACTGCCCTGCTGTTGCGCTATAAATTCTTTATAACCTGCATACAAGTCGTACGTTTCTTTCACAACAAAATAGCGACTGCCCAAGTAGTTAAATAATGACGTTTTGCCCATAGTATAAAATGCTAAACCTTGTTCAACGCCTTGCTCAGGCAGTGCAGGTAACTGTTGAATAACATGTTCACTGGGTAAGCTTGCTTTTGCTTGAACTAATACTTGATTTAAATAACTAGTGGCCAAATTCCCTTTAATCGCGGCAACGGCACGGGCACGACCTTTGGTAAACGCCTCGCTTTCATCCATCACGACACGCGCTAATATGGCTTGCGTATACAAACCCGTGAATATTTCTAAAAATGCGACTTTATAAGGCGAAAATGATAAGTCATCAATATTGATGTAAGGTGACATCTGCACAACCACACCATCAACTTGTGCTTGCACCAACCCTGTTGCCAATAAAAAGCCGGTTAGTGTGGCTTGACTCATTTCCACTGTGGCAGGAAAAGCATCTTCTGGTAGAATATGATCGGGACGATTCGTTCTAAAATCAGTCATGGCAAGGTGTAAGTGTTGACCAAAGTGAAAATCACGATAAATACGAGTATTCGGATATAAATAACTATCATCAATAGTCATTTCACCTGCGGCTAACTCACCTTGAGTATGAGGTTGTTCATGATCTATTGGCATAAATTCAAAATAAGCCATTTCTGAGTTTTTCTTACGTTGCGTTTGCTGCTCATCAGCCACACCATCAAGATACGTTGCGCGATCACTCCAACTGTCATCAGAAAACTCATGATCATCCCAAATAGCAATCATAGGAAAACGTTCATGCACTTTTTGCAGCAACTCATCACTGCGATATTCTTTATAGAGTTGACGATAGTTATCTAAACTATTAGCTGCTTGCGTGGTCTTTTCACCAACACCAATCGTTAATACATTTTCACTGTCATTAAAGGTAATAGAACGATCGTCAGTACTTTCTTGAAATAGCGGATCGCCGGTTGTTTCATAAATGTAATCCCCTAAATGCACCACAAAATCTAAGTCATCATTGTCTAACACTGACAAATAGGTGTTGTAATAACGGCCGATGTAATCTTGGCAAGATACATAAGCAAATTTAACTTTTACGTCGCTATCAACACTCGGTGCCGTTTTGGTTCTGCCATTTTTACTTAAATAATTAGTACCGTCTTTTTGATAAACAAAGCGATAATAATAGTATTGACTCGCATTAAGCTCTGTTACACGTATTTTAAGGCAATGATCGGCTGAAGCTAATGCCGTAAATTCTTGCTCTACGATTAGCTGATTAAAACTTTCATCAAGAGATACTTGCAGTGTTAATGCTAAGTCAGCATCGGCGACGTCTTCAATGCGTGTCCATAAAATAACAGAGTCAGGTTTGGGATCACCTGAAACGACAGACTGAGGAAAAAATTGGCTACCCACAATAGTGCTAGGCTCAACAGGTAGTACTTCAACATCAACTTCATCAGCTGAATTGTTACAACCTATTAAATTACTTGTCATCACCGCACTGGCAGTAACTACCAATGTTTTGATAAATTTACGACGATTGAATTGCATACTTTTCTCGCTTTAATATGAATATTGGCAATAGAAAGACAATTACTTTTTATATCTTTATTCCCGAGTAAAAATATATTAACAAAAATGCTGTTTTTAAGAAGGCAATTAGGCTGACAATTATGGACAAATAATTGATAATTTAGGTCAAGTATAAAAAACGAACAAGATATCTCGGACGCTAAGTTTATTTTAGTTTGGAAAAAGTTCTTTGGTAGTTATACCCAAACCACTTCAAGATGCGAGTTTCAGGACGCCTGAGGTGGCTTGGGTATATCAACACCCTAAATCAATTGAGCATAAAAAGCATGAGTATCGATTTCTTATTGGCTAACTTTTACACCCAATAATTCTCGAATAGATTGTGAAATTTCTTCAATGCGGTCAGCCGAGACTGGAGCAATGAAAATAGTGTCATCACCCGCTAGCGTTCCTAAAATACCGCCAGAATCTCCCATGCTATCAAGCATTCTGGAAATTAGCGGTGCACCACCAATGCCTGTTTTCAGTATAATTTGCATGCCATTATGTTTAACACTTAACACAACTGACTCTATTGAATGCTTTGACTTGGGTACGGCGAGTTCATCAGGCAAAATATAGATCATTTCATTGTTGGCGTTACGCGTTTTAACTGCACCTAATTTAGACAACAAGCGAGATATCTTGGCTTGTGACATATTTTCAAAGCCCTGCGCAGACAATGCTTGTGCTAATTGCCCTTGCGAACCGTAGCACTGCTCTTTTAATAATCGTTTAAAAGCATGCACCAAGTTTGATTCATTTTGTTTTCTAAGTGTGGTCATTATAATGCCGTCTCACAATACAGGTAAAAGTAAAAGTATAAGTATAAGTATAAGTACAATAATATTGACACTATTCTACACTAAAAAAACTCAATTGGCATAGCCTGCTTGACTGTACAAATGTACTCAAGCAAACTGTTCACGTTAACATTTATATAACAATTGAGAATTCTCACTATGAAAAAAATAGCATTATCATTAATTGCTGCAACCTTCGCATTAGCCGCTAGTTCAGTACTAGCCGATGAAGGTATGTGGCAGCCAAATCAATTACCAACTATAGCTAAGCAATTAACTAAAGCTGGACTCAAATTAAATCCAAATGACTTAACTGATTTAACTGGTTTCCCTATGGGCGCAATTGTTAGTTTAGGCGGTTGTACAGCCTCTTTTGTTTCCGATCAAGGTTTAGTTGCCACTAACCATCATTGTGTTTACGGCTCAGTACAATATAACTCTAGTGCAGAAAACAATCTGCTTAAAAATGGTTTTTTAGCTAAGTCATTTAAAGAAGAATTACCTGCAACACCCGGCAGTCGTATTTATGTAACCGAAGAAATTAGTGAAGTTACTAAATTAGTTAAATCAGACTTAACTGATGCTATGTCAGGCAGCGATCGTTATAAGGCTATTGATAAAAATTCAAAAACCTTAGTTGCGGCATGTGAAAATGATGATAGATACCGTTGTAGTGTTGTCAATTTTCACGGCGGCTTAGAATATTATTTATTTAAACAACTAACTATTCGAGATGTGCGCTTAGTGCATGCGCCCGCTAGTAGTATTGGTAAATACGGTGGCGATGTTGATAACTGGATGTGGCCACGACACACTGGAGATTACGGATTTTACCGTGCCTATGTTGGTAAAGATGGTCAACCTGCAGATTACAGCGAAAACAATATTCCATATCAACCTAAGCATCACTTAAAAGTGAACAAAAGCAGTGTTGATGAGGGCGACTATATTATGGTGCTAGGCTATCCTGGTAGAACAAACCGCTATAGAACAGCCTATGAAGTTGAAAACCAATTTACTTGGGTATACCCGCAAGCAAAAGCGTATCGAGAAGAAGTGATTAACCTTATTCATCAGCACTCAGAAGTAGGCAGCGAAGCACGCATTAAGTATGAAAGTACTTTAGCAGGCTTAGCAAATTATGCTAAAAACTATGGTTCTATGATCCACAGCTACAATAAGGGCAGCTTCCAAGAGCGCAAGCAATTACTGGAAACAAACTTAACGAAATGGTTAAGCAGTGATGTAAAACGTAATTTACAATTTGGTGATACGTTAACTGGTTTAAACAAGCTACTTAAAATGGATAATGAGCAACAAGCTCGTGATTTAATTTTAGGTTACCTTCGTTATAGCAAAATGCTTACCACGGCTAATAACCTGCATAGATTAGCGGTTGAAAAACAAAAACCTAATCTTGAGCGTGAAAGTGGTTATCAAGAACGTGATATTGCTCGTTTTGAGCAAAGCATGAAAGCGGTTAACCGCCGTTATGATGCTAAAATCGATCAAGAAATTATTGTTGCTATGTTAACCCACTACGTTGCTTTGCCTAAAACTGAGCGTGTGAGTTCAATTGATAAGTTTTTTGATTTAAGCAAAACCAACACAGCCAACTTTAATGAGAAAAAGCTACGTAAACAATTAACTAAAATGTACAAAAAAACTAAACTTAATGTCCAGGAGCAACGTTTAGCATGGATGAACAAAGACGTTAGTGATTTTGAAAAGAGTAACGACCCTTTTATTCAATTAGCCGTATCAAGTTTTCAAGAACGTAAAGCGATTGAAGATAAATCAAATGAGCTAACGGGGAATATTCAAGCTTATCGTCCTAAATATATGCAAGCGTTAATTGCCTATTTTAATGATAACAACTTGCCGGTATATGCTGATGCAAATAGCACACTGCGCATTACTTACGGTAATGTGAAAGGTTATTCACCACAAGATGGTTTAACCGCTACACCATACACCACACTCGAAGGTATTGTGGCTAAAGACACAGGAATTACGCCATTTGACGCACCCACAAAGCAACTTGAGCTGATTAACAACAAGCATTATGGCGAGTACGCGAAAGAGTCTCTTGGCTCAGTACCGGTTAATTTCCTTGGCACTTTGGATATAACGGGCGGTAACTCAGGTTCTCCAACCCTCAATGATAAAGCTGAATTTGTTGGCTTAGTCTTTGATGGTGTTTACGAAAGTATTATTGGCGACTGGGATTATGACACTAAATTGAATCGTTCAATTCACGTTGATATTCGTTACATGCTGTGGGTAATGGAACATGTTGATGGTGCGACTAATCTGATTGAAGAAATGGATATTGTTGAGTAAACCAATTTTAATCGTTATTTTAACCTTTAAAAAGAAGAAATCCGGCAATTGCCGGATTTTTTGACTCTGTAATAAAGAGCCCGTAACAGATTTTGTGTAACTGTCAGTCAACTATTACTCTGTTAACCCTTGCCACTTAGCCATTGCATCTTCTTGACCATTTTTGGCCTTAATATATAAATTAAGTAACCGTAATTCATTGCTTTGCTTTGATTCTATGGGATCGGCTAGTACTTCAATTAAAGAAATACCTGAGCATTGCTGAAACGCTAAAAAGCAGGCTTTAAAGTCTGCGACCGTTGCACAGGTTTTTGACTGTCCTTGATAGGCAGCAACAATGTGATGAACGTCAAAGTTTTCATCATTACAGTGATAAATTTTGCCATCGCCACTCTTGCCCAAATGAAAAATATTATTACGCATATAAATAATGGTAACGTCGGTTTTATCCTTTAAAAAATGGATCAATTCGTTTAACTGAAAATGAAAACCGCCATCGCCTATAATCACTACAGCACGCTCTTGCTTGCTATCATCATCAGCTTTTAGTTCTTTTAATCGCTGAGCAACCACGCGCGCGTAAGGTAATGCAGTACCCATTGCGCCATACCAAGGATTAGTTAACCAAGATCGCCCTAGCATAGACTCTCTAACTTTTAAGCTATAACTGGCAAAGTATGAATTGCCCACTTCAGGTAGATACACTAATGGCATTTGCTGCTGCGCTTGAATTTCATTTAACGTGGCAGCAAGATTATTAAAATCTATTTTGTCATCTAATGGTACTGGGGGAATTTCGTTACTGCTTAGCTTATAATCGAAAAAAGTTATGTCGCTACTGAGTAACTGCTCAAACACTTCAATTAAATCTTTCTCTAGCCTATCACCACCTTTTAGTACGGTTTTATTGTTAAAGGTTTCCACTTTATGGGTACCGGTAGCGAAGGCTATATTGCTGTCTTGCGCAATAATACTTGTGGCGACATCAATAATATAATCAACGTCATTGTCTATATATTCTCGTCCTGCTGTTTGCGTAAAAACCCCATTGTAAGATCCTAAACTCAACGCAGCGTATTCATCAAACAAGCCTTTGGCGAACCAAGAGGTTGCATAGGGAATATTAAATTTATTAGCAAATTTAATAATAAGCTGCTTTAGCTGATCGTTATGTTTTAGCCCATCACCAATATATAACAGCGGTTTTTTCGCTTGCTTAAGCTTGCTAACAATAGCAGCCACGATCAGCTCACTACCCGTCAACATATTGCCGTTGCGGCAAATATTCGCTTTAGTGTTGGGTAACTGAATTGGCTGGGTTTTAGCAAAAACTTGGTCGCGAGGTACTTCAATAAAAACAGGTTGTTTATTTTTATACGCCTCTGCCACTATTTGATAAAAACGCTGACCTGCAAGATTAGGGTGTCCGGCAAGTCGCTGCCCTTGTAACCTTTCTACGCGCACTCCCAAGGCAGAAAAAGCCTTCAAAGCATTATCATATTCTGCTTTCCATGAAGCATTAGGATGAATGGTATGGTGAAGAGCCAATTGATTCACTTCGCTTTCTGCCGGTGCTCCCGAAATAAAAACGACTGGCAAACTTTCTGTTACCGCCAAAGCAGCCGCACTAGTGCAGGGTAAACTTCCCACCATATACGTTGTTAAACAAAAACCCATGCCATCTATTTCAGCTTGGGCACACGCTGAAAAACCCGCATGCATTTCATTACTTGATGGGCAAATATCAATTTTTTCATCTAAAGCAGCAATAATGTTAGCGGCAAAATCACCCCCAACACCGTAAATATGTTTGCCACCAAAAAAAGTGATAACCTTTGCCATCGTGTCACCTAAGGTAGGCAGTTGGTCATTATAGTCTTTACCAAAATTCATTTCATAGGACATTTTTTATCTCATTAAAACAGCTGAATTACTTATATTAAGTATTATATTAAGTAAATTTATACCGTTACTTTAATCTGAGAAAAATTATAAAACGTGATCAAGATCATGCTTTAACACTATGACGATAAGACAACTTTTATCGCGGTGTTAACGCTTGTTTACAGTTTATGTAAACAAGCTCAATTGCTACTAACGGCTTGCCAAACTGTTTACGATCAGTGTGTATTGGCATATACACTTATTATTGGTTTAAAAATGACTTTTTAAACCTAACGAAACAGTATTTTTCAATAACAGAATAAAAACGATGCAGGGCAGTAACTATTTTCAAGAGAAATTTATTACACTTTTATTCATAAACAAACTTGCCATATAATAGGAAAACGATAAGCTACTCCCATGCATAAAATATTTATAAAAAGCTGTTTTCTCATACTGGTTATGAGCACATTGAGTGCTTGTAGCACCACATCATTTAATGATTTATTTAAAAATTATAATCAGCAAATGCATGCGGTAAAACAAGCCCAACAACAGGGTAACTTTCAGCAAGCGATTAGCTTAATTCCTACGCGCAGCCAAAGTGATAGTAGCTACAATTTAAGCTTGTTAGAAAAGGCACGTTTAGAATTCTTAGATAACAACAACAAACAAAGCCAAGAAGACTTTGCACAAGTGTATGAACTTGTTCAACAGGCTCAACTTGCCGCAAAGGTAGAACTAAGCAGAGGCATTGAAAATGTTGCTGCTGTAATGAGCAATGACAACGCTATTCGTTATGATATTCCGTTATACGAGCAAAGCATGTTGCACAGTTACCAAGCACTAAATTACCTAGCCCAGAAAAATTTATCTGGTGCACTGGTTGAAGTGCGCCGTGCTAACTTAGTTCAAGAACAAGCATTAACAACCAATGCAAAAAGCATTAATCGTTATCAAGAAAAAATGGCCGTTCAAGGTTTAAACAGTGATGAACTTTATCGTCAATACCCTGCTATGAATACTACTATTGGCAATATTAAAAATGGTTTTCAAAATGCTTACACTTTCTATTTGTCTGCCTTACTGTATGAAGCTGCCGGTCAAAGTAATGATGCTTATATCGACTATAAAAAAGCCTTAGAAATTTATCCTGACAATAGCTACTTGCAGCAAGATGTATGGCGCTTAGCAAACGCCTTGTATATGAGTGATGATATTGCCTTATTGAAAGCAAGCTTAGCGCAAACAATCACGAGCAAACTTTCGAATAAAGAAAGTCATAAGGATCATGACCATAGGGCTCAAAGTCAGGGACAAGTTATCTTTATTGTGGAAAATGGCATCGTGGCACCAAAACAAGAAATAGCAATCAACCTGCCTATTTATAATAGCCAAGGTAACATGCGTTTTTATAGTGTTGCTTTACCTAGTTATCAAAATTACTTAACCGCTTATTCACCATTAAGTTTGAATTATCAGGGCAAAAACTATCAATCTGAAGAAATAGTACGTTTGCAATCTTTAGCCGCCAAACAGCTAAAAGATCAATTACCTGTGATAGTAACAAGACAAATAGTTCGTTTACTTGCTAAAGAGGAACTTAGGCAACAACTAGCGCGTAAAAACGGTGATCTCGGCAACATTTTTGCCAGTATTTATAACATGGCTACAGAAAAGGCAGATACTCGAAGCTGGAGCACCCTCCCTGACAGCATTCATCTATTGCGATTAAATCTACCCACAGGAGAGCACCAACTCATGCTCAATATAAATGGTCAAAACCAACAAGTTAACGTGTCAATTAAGACTAATAAAATCACCTTGATTAAGCTAACTGCTATTGGCGCTTATAATCAATATCAAACTTATTACTTATAACCTACAATCTATAATCTATAATCTATAATCTATAATAAGTACAATTTAGGAGTTTACTCATGAACAACAAATACCCTGTTATGTTAGTACTCATTATTACAGTGTTTTTTATCACCGCATGTAAAAATATACCGCCCGTAACCGCTGGCATTGGTAGTAGCCAAATAACACCAGGGCAAAAATATAGCGAACATCTGCAGGTAGACAATAAAAAACTAGCGGCAAGGCTGTATATCAGCGATATTAAATCACGGACTAATAATGATTTATTGCAATTAAACTTAACGCTTACCAGTCGTTATAAAAAGTCGTTGCAACTGCAATATCAATTTCAATGGTTTGACCAAGATGGTTTTGCCATCGAAGCAGGAAAAAGTCCTTGGCAAGCGCTTGAATTACACGGCATGCAAACAGCAACCGTTGCCGGTTTAGCGCCATCAGCCAACGTATCAACATTTAGCATTTATGTACGCGAAGTACCAGAAAAGTTTTTTAAGTTTTAACTGAAATTACAAATTAAGAAGGACATAACAATGAATAAAATAGTTTTAGCAACCACCCTAGGTATCGCTTTGATCGCACTAGGCGGCTGTACCAACAAGTCAGTAATTCGTTACGGTGATGCCACCGCTGTAGAAACAACCAATATTAACTTTGGCTCAACTGATTTACAAAAAGTTGCCAGCCAAATGACTGACTCTTTATTATTATCACCTGTTGTTGGTACGTTAACCGCAAATACTCGCCCCATTTTATTTGTAGAAAGCATTAAGAATAAAACCAGCGAGCATATCGATACAGAATCAATTACCGACTCTATTTCAACCAAATTATTGCGCTCTGGTAAGTTTCGCTTTGTTGATATGGGCCGAGTTGCTGCGGCACGTGAACAGCTTGAATTTCAACAAAGCAGCGGTATGGTAGATGCTAGCAAAGCAATAGCCTTTGGTCAGCAAGTTGGCGCGCAATATATGCTTTATGGCAACCTTGCTAGCATTGTAAAATCTAATAAAGACAAATCTGATGTTTATTATAAATTTACACTCCGTTTACTAGATTTAAAAAGTGGCTTAGTTGAATGGGCTGACGAAACTGAAATTCGTAAAACCAAAGGTAAAGAGTTTATTAGCTGGTAGGTGATATAAGGTAGGAAATAGGAGGTAGTATGAAAGCACTAACCCTGAATATATTTGCATTATTTACATTCGCGGCTTTATTGATATTAATTTGTAGCACGACTAACGCTTATGCCGACTATGATAGAAACAAAGCTGTGCCCGTAGAAAAAGTTTTATTTGGCACCGTGATGTCTGTACGTAACATTAATCAAGAAGAGCTAATTCAAGATAAAAATAATGGTTGGCACACTTTTGGTGGCGCCCTTATAGGCGGTGTTATTGGTAATCAATTTGGCGGTGGTAACGGTAAAGATGTTGCGACTATATTAGGCGCAATTATTGGTGGTTCAATGGCTAACAATCGTCATAATCAACCTAAAAAAGTGCTGCTACGCCTAGTTGAATTAATGATCAGGGTGGAAGGCGGCGAACAGTTTATGGTGATTCAAGATTTTGATAATCAAATGATATTTCATTCAAAAGACAAAGTTAGAATGATTTATTTAGCCAATAGTACGGTAAGAATAGATAAACAGCGCTAATTTGTGATAGTTTTGTGATAATTAAGTAATCAAACCGTGATAACTTTGTGACCTTAACGCAATAACTCCCCTGCATACTTTCTCTTGAATTTAAAAAATCACAACTTTTAAGAGAAGGTATACATCATCATGAAAATAACATCTAAAAGAATAAATGCTTTACTCAGCGCTAGTGTAATAGCTTTTGCTAGCTCAACCGTAATGGCGCAAGACTTATCCATTACAGTAACTAACTTAACCCAAGGATTATATTTTACGCCAATACTCACCTCAGCTCATGTAAGTGATAACCATATTTTCATGGCTGGCACAACAGCAACAGCGGAATTACAAGCGATGGCAGAAGGTGGGGATATTTCAGGTTTAGTCAGCATATTGTCAAATGCTGATGCAAACACCAGTGAAAACCCAGCGGGGGGGTTACTAGCACCGAGCATGTCAACCACTTACACATTAACGAACGATAGCGCCAACACGCATTTATCAATGACAGCAATGATCCTCCCTTCAAATGATGGCTTTGTTGGCTTAGACAGCTGGAAGATCCCAACCGAGGCAGGTACTTACACAATAAATTTAAATGCTTACGATGCCGGTACTGAAGCCAATAATGAATTGGTTAATGGCGGCGGTGCTGTGGGTGTATTAGGTATTCCTGCCGCACCGGGTGGAGATTCGGGCACAAATGGCATGGGTGTTACCGATACCGAAAGCAATACCATGATACATATTCACCGTGGCAGCCTAGGTGACGATGTTATGGATGGTGGTAAAAGTGATTTAAACAATAGCATTCATCGTTGGTTAAACCCTGTAGCTAAATTAACCATTACCATTCAATAAGGAGAAGAATATGTTGACCTTTTCTTTAATTAAAAACCAAGCAATAGCCAACTCTATTAAAAAAAGTAAAGTGATTGTCGCAACTACGTTGTTATTAGTTTTATCAGCTTGTGGGAGCGATAATGACAATATTGTTGAAACACCACCGCCTCCTGCCCCAGCTGAATACAGTTATTCAGTTACCGTTACTAACTTAACTTACGCGCAGCCCCTTTCGCCACTTGCCGTCGTTTTACACAACGACAGTAAAATGTGGATGGTAGGTGAAGCATCCTCACAAGCATTAGAGAAATTAGCCGAGAGTGGTGATAATAGTGAATTTATTTCAGCTACAAATGTGCTTGCCTCAAACTCAGGTGAAGGTGTTGTATTGCCTGGCTTAGCCAACACGATTGAAGTAACCACAACAGACAGAAAGGCAACTTTTTTCACTGCAGCGACAATGTTGGTGAATACAAATGATGCTTTCACAGGTCTTACTGGAGTAGATATATCTACAATGGCAATAGATGACGTTAAATCATGGAGCTTAAATGTTTATGATTCAGGTACTGAAGCCAACAGTGAAGCTATGGGTACTATCCCTGGCCCAGCAGACGGTGGTACTGGTTTTGATGAAGTGCGGAACGATGTTGACTTTGTTGCTTTGCATTCTGGTGTTGTTAGCCAAGATGATGGATTATCTAGCTCAGTTTTGACACAGTCGCATCGCTTTGATAACCCTGCGATAAAATTAACCATAACACGAACAAAGTAAGATGAACTTGGCCAGTTATTTCAATTAAAATTAGTCCTTGTTCTACTAACTGGCCAATAATATGAAAGATACTGTTTTAATTGTTGAAGATGAATTCGATATTGCCAACTTAATTCAAGTGCATTTATCCGAATTAGATATTAATAGCGACATTTGTTGTCACGGACAACAAGGACTTGAACAAGCACTGAAGCAAAATTATCAGCTGATCATGCTTGATGTCATGTTGCCCGGTATCAACGGGTTAGATATTTGTCGTCAAATTCGTCAAGAAAAACCGTTGCAAGCTATTATAATGCTGACGTCAAAAACATCTGAAACAGACCGAATACTAGGGCTTGAACTTGGGGCTGACGATTACATGACAAAGCCTTTTAGTATCAGAGAATTGCAAGCAAGAGTACGCACACAGTTGAGGCGCGTTCATGCTTTTACCGATAGAAATAAAGCAAATAAAACTGAAACTGATAATAAAAATAGTAACAAGAACGAAAAACAAAAAAATAGTAGTACATGTATAGGAAAGCTATTAGTTGATCAGCGTTATCATCAAGTCACTTATAAAGATAATGCTATTAATTTAACCTCTACAGAGTTTGAATTACTTGATTATTTATGTAAAAACCCTGATCAGGTATTTTCTCGAGCCCAATTACTCGATAGTGTATGGGGCTACAACCATAGTGGTTATGAACATACGGTAAACTCTCATATAAACCGTTTGCGAAATAAATTAGAAGAAAATTGCGCAGAGCCCCAAATAATTCAAACTGTATGGGGTGTAGGCTATAAGCTAAATTCTGCTGGCGTTTATTAGCTAATGTGTGTGAATCAATGTGTGTTTATCATTTGTATTTACCAACGCGCATTAACCAAAAATCATATTTAAAAAGAGTTTTTCCATGAAATTTTCACTTTACCAACGACTCGCTTTATCAGTGTGCTTTGCTTTCATCATCTTAGCATCAATGCTTTTTTATTGGAGTAACTCTTTAGCTGAGCACTCAAAGTTACAAGCTGAGCAAAAATTACATAGCCAGCTTGCTGAGCACTTAGCTCACGATAATCCGCTTTTACAAGATGGCGTATATGATAAAGCCGCATTAAAGAATTTATTTCATACCTTGATGTTATTAGGTCCTGCGTTTGAGTTTTATTTTCTTGATCCTGCGGGAAAGATCATTACCTATTCTGCTGATGCCGATAAAATTAAACGTCAGAAAGTTGAATTAAGCCCACTGGTTAACTTAATCTCAAACCCTAATGCTGTACCTGTTTTTGGTGATGATCCTCGCAGTTTAAGCAAACAAAAAATATTCTCAGCCGCTCCCATCTATCGCGGTGACAATTTACAAGGCTATTTATATATCATTATTGGCGGTGAAATTTATGATTCTATTTTTAGCCAAGTAAAAAATGATGAGCATTTGCAACAATATGGTGCTGTGTTTATTGGCTCTTTATTGCTACTTCTATTAATTTTATTAGCCGTATTTCGTTATTTTACCGCCCCTATAAAACAGCTAGCAAGTGAGATGGAGGCGATTAACAAGGTGAAATTTGATCAATCTAAAGTCGACTTAACTCACTGGAAAAACCCTGAAAATAATGAAGTACACAGGCTTGGTGCCACCTTTAATGCCATGGTGAAGCAAATTAACCAGCAATTTTATCAACTAACTGAAAATGATCGTATCAGAAGAGAATTATTAGCACATTTATCTCATGACTTGCGTACGCCACTGGCCACCATGCAGGGCTATATAGAAACTATGGTCATTAAAGGTGAAGAATTAACAGCGTTTGAACGTGCCGATTATATAGCGACGGCACAGCGAAATGGCATGCAATTAAAACGTTTAATTGATCAAATATTTGAATTGGCCCATTTAGAAGACGGCCAAGTAGCTGTTAGCTTAGAAACCTTTGCTGTAGGTGAATTACTTCATGATATTATTGCAAAATTTTCACTCAAAGCCAAAGATAAAAATATTAACTTAAGCCTGCAACCACAACAGTGCCGTTTTGTTGTTTATTCAGATATAGCCAAGCTTGAACGCATTATCACCAACTTATTGGAAAATGCCATTAGGCACACCAAAGCAGACGGTGAAGTGGCTATTATTGTTAGTCAGCTAGCAGATAAAATAAAAATTGCAGTAACCGATAATGGCTCTGGTATCAGTAAAGAAGATATTGCTTATATCTTTGATGCCAGATACCGCGCAAGTAATGCTATTGAAGATAATACAACGCATGCGGGCTTAGGTTTAGCTATTAGTCAAAAACTGAGCAAAATTTTAAACTCTGAGCTTTTTGTTGATAGTGAACTAGGCCAAGGCAGTAGCTTTTCGTTATCTTTGCAGTTAGTAAGTCACTAATAACCTTATTATTAGTAAAGTTAATAGTAAAGTCATTAATAATACCGCTAATATTGATTTTGTGCAGTTAAGGCTAAAATATTTTTTTGGGCATCAACTAGTTGTTGGTTCACGACTTTATGATGTTTAACTGCATCTTCTAGCGTAATATGACATATCGCGCTATTCTGCTCTGCAATCATGATATTACTCTTGCCTTCAATAATCGCCTGCACAGCGGCAACCCCCATTTTTGTTGCCAATAACCTATCTTTAGGTACTGGCGAACCACCGCGCTGAATATGCCCTAACACACAGGCAGTGCAATCAATATTTGCTTTTTGTTTCAACTCGTTAGCTAGCTCTATAGCACCGCCCGGCCATAAGTTTTCAGCAATCACAATGATATAACTGCTATGACGGTTTTCTTGCGCGGTTTTTATTTCATCAGCCAGTTGTTGAAGTTTTGCTTGTTTGTCATCAACCGAGAAGTTTTCAAAAGATAACACTTGCTCTGCACCACATGCTATCCCTACATTAAACGTTATATGACCACTATAGCGCCCCATTAACTCAACAATAAAAATGCGTTCAAAAGCATCGGCCGTATCACGAATTTTATCAATAGCCTCAATAGCGGTATTAACGGCAGTGGCAAAGCCGATAGTATAATCAGTGCCATCAATATCATTATCGATAGTGCCAGGAATACCGATGAGTTGCCCTTGCCAATAATTTTTCAAATCGAGCAAACCATTGAAAGAACCATCACCACCAATAACAATTAACGCATCAATATTTTTTAAGGTTAATGTTTTCGCCGCTTGTTTTAGACCATTTTTGGTTAACATTTCAGGGCAACGAGCACTTTTCAAAATAGTGCCCCCACGCTGAATAATATTATTAGCATCAGCCAAAGTTAACAGTTTCGCTTGGTTAATGTGTTCAAGACATATAAGACCATTAAAACCATGATAAAAACCCACTACATCAATATGATAATGATGCGCTGCGAGCACAACTGAACGAATAGCCGCGTTCATTCCTGGTGCATCTCCACCACTTGTTAAAATAGCAATACGTTTTATATTTGTCATGTCGGTCGTCCATTTGTATAAGCTAAGCAATTAAGAAAGTTATTTCAATTAAGGAAAACTAAATATATTAAAAACTATATCACCACAATTAACCTTTATCACTGATCCCTAACAAGGTTTGTAAATTTACGAAGCGGTATCCCTGATTTTTATAATGCTTAATAATCGCAGGCAAAGGGGTGATAAATTACCCCTACACAAATCGACACTCTTTCCTGATGAAAATGAATTTTCAGCTTATGAATAACTAACCGAAATAGGAATAGTGAGCACCTTACTCCCTTGGTGTTTTAGCCAGAAATAGATACCGGCAAAACATAAAAATACTGCAGCAATTGAAATGCTTGCCATTAATGGTGCAACGAAAAAATTGCCCACTTGAAAGCACAAAGTTGCCATTAAATAAGCGAGTGAGAAGCTCCAGATGGCCGCGAAACCAGCCCAACGACTACCTACTTCATTTTTTATCGCGCCCATAGCCGCAACACACGGGGTATACAAAAGAATGAAAAGTAAATAACTAAAAGCGCCTAACTGACCAGCAAAAGCCGCCTGCATTACTTGATAAGTACTTAATTCAACATCTTGTTCTTTTGCAACAGCTGCTAAATCACTCAAATCACCCACATCAATACCTAAAGGATCATCAGGGGCAATACCAAGTAAATTTTCTTTGATACTCGCAGTCGCTTCATGCCAGCTTGCTATGATTGACGGTTCTGCTTTATCAGCACCACTTTTAGGCGAATACAAACTATTGAAGGTTGCAACGAGCACTTCCTTAGCAAAAATACCGGTAATTATGCCCACACCTGCTTGCCAGTTTTCTTCTTTAACTCCCATCGGTGCCAATATTGGCATAACGACTTGTGCACTTTGACTCAAAATTGATTTTTCACTATCTTGATGACCAAAACTACCGTCAGTACCAATTGAGTTTAAAAAATTAAGTAGAGTCACCACTATGACAATGGTTTTACCTGCCCCAGTAACAAAGCCATAAGTACGTTGCCATACTCGCTTACTTATTGCCGTAATACGAGGAACTTCATAAGGGGGTAATTCCATAATATTGAGTGAGCTAGTGCCAGAAAGTACTGTTTTTTTCAATAAGAATCCGGTAAAAATAGCCGCGGCTATACCAATTAAATACAAAAGAAAAACTAAGTTTTGACCGCTTTCTGGAAAAAATGCGGCGGCGAATAAGGCATATACGGGTAAACGAGCACCACATGACATAAAGGGTGCCATCATAATAGTTGTTATACGCTCTCTTTCACTATCAAGCACTCTGGCTGACATTACCGCAGGTACAGTACAGCCAAAACCCACAATAAGCGGGACGAATGCTTTGCCCGGTAAGCCAATTTTTTGCATTACGCTATCAACAACAAAAGCGGCACGCGCTAAATAGCCTGAGTTCTCTAGTAAAGATAAACCGATAAATAAGCAGGCGATAACAGGAATAAAAGTAGCAACAGTTTGAATACCACTACCCACGCCTTCTATTATAGTGAGGATCCACTGAGGTAAACCTAAAGGTTCAAGCAAATAAAGCGGATAAGAAACGAATAAGGTACCACTAAGAATATCAAAAAAATCGACGAAAGCACTGCCTACATTAATAGCAAACATAAACAACAAATACATCATGCCTAAAAAAATAGGAACTCCGGTAATTGGGTGCAGTACAATATTGTCTAACGAGTCTGAAAATTGGGCTCCACCACCCGTGACACTAACTCGGCTAAGAATATCACTAACATAATCTTGTCTGGCTTGAATAGCTGACGTATTTTCTGGCGTCAGCTCCTTATTGTTTGTTGAGTTAGTTTGCAAAGAGTTAGTTTGCAAAGAGCAGGCTAATAGTTTGTGCTCTACCACCTCAAATGATTTTTTATCTTGAGCGCTAATAGCAACAACAGGGCAACCTAGCTCATCACTAAGTTTGTCAATATTAACCCATTGATGTTTTTTTCTGTCAACTTTATTCAGCACTACTATCATAGGTACACCCAATTCAAGCAATTGAGTAGTAAGATAAAGTTGGCGACTTATTTGGTTGATATCAATGACATTGATCAAACAGTCAATATCATTTTGCTGAATAACCTGCTGTGAAATAGTTAAATCTTGCCCTTGTTCACCACGTTGAGTAAGTGAGCTTAAACCGGGTAAGTCAGAAAGAAAGGCATCGACATTGTTTAACTGAAGTGGTGATTTTTTTGCCGCCACAGTTATACCCGAAAAATTACCAACATTTTGTTTAGCAGCATTTTTATGACGAGACGTTAATAGATTAAATAGTGTACTTTTGCCTGAATTAGCAAAACCGACCAACGCATAATGCAGGCCTTTGGATGGTAATGTACCTTCTGCACATGATGAAGAATTAGAACAACAACTCATGAAAAAAACTCGTATCTCGTATAACGTTTACTGAATTCGGCTTTATTTAAAAACCCTAGAGCTTAAGCCCAACCTATAAAATTAAGCGGTTGCCACTTGAATTTGCTCAGCGATAGAACGCTGAAGGCTTATTTTTGTATTGTGAAGTCGATAGGCTAATGGACCATTAAAGGGCGCTTTATGGGCTAAAGCCACTTCAGTGCGTAAACCAAAGCCTTGCTCTAATAATTGCGCCGACAGTGTTTCGTCAAGTGGGAGGGCACTAATTTTAACAACTTGATTTTTTGCTACATCAACTAAAGTCATTTCTTTACCTTATTGCGGCACCTATCACTATTTATTTACAAAAAAGCTATTCTCAAATAAAGTGAACAGTAAAATACCAATGAAATATTCTCAAGTTCTATTGCTACAACAAGTTCTATTGCTACAAAAAATTGCTACAAAAAATTGCTACAAAAAAAAACACCGCAAAGACTAATGAGAATTACTATTATTTGCATTCTACGCTCAAATAATAAAAGACACAATGAAAACAATTGTTATTTGCATCTTAGTTGATATTGATCAATGAAATATTATCAGGGGGATTGTCGTTCCCCTGATATAAGGAGTAGCTATGAGTCTGCTGATGGTGTTGGTTCTTCATTCCTAGCAGGATCTTGTTCTGCGTTTGTTCCTAAATTGACTTTAGCCAATTCAATATCCACTTGATCTACACGTTGTAAACCGCGTGGTAGCTTGTTTCCTCGACGCCCTCTTTCACCACGATAATGGTCAATATCTGTCGCTTTTAAGGTAAGTTTTCGACGTCCTGCATGAAGTGTTACCGAGGCACCATCAGGTACAATTGCAAGTAAAGTAACAAACTCGTCTCTAGATTTTGATCTTGCTGAGGCAATATTAATAATTTTATTACCTTTACCTTTACTAAGCACTGGCAAGTTTTTCACTGGAAATACTAGCATTCGTCCTTCAGTAGTAATCGCGAGGCATGAGTCATGATCAACATTTTCGATTAACTGAGGTGTTAATACTTTTGCAGCTTGCGGCAAAGAAATCATGGCTTTACCATTTTTATTTCGGCTGAGCATATCGTTAAAGCAACTGACAAAACCATAACCTGCATCACTGACTAACAAATATTTTGTTTCACCCTGAGCCATCACACAGTGAACAAAAGTTTCACCTGAAGCCAAACTAAAACGCCCTGTTAATGGCTCACCTTGGCTGCGTGCTGTTGGTAAAGTATGCGCATCGGTAGTAAACGCTCGCCCTGATGAATCAATAAACACAACGGGGTTGTTACTACGACCTTTTGCTGAACAGAGATAACCGTCGCCAGATTTATAACTTAACGCTACAGCGTCGATATCATGCCCTTTAGCACAACGAGCCCAACCTTTGTCTGATACTACAACAGTAACGGGCTCACTTGGCACAAGATCTTTTTCAGTTAATGCTTTTGATTCACTACGTTCTACAATTTTAGAACGGCGATCGTCACCATATTCTTTAGCAGCAGCCAAAATTTCTTTTTTCATTAACGTGCTCATGCGCGTTTTTGAATTAAGAATTTTTTCTAAATAGGCTTGTTCTTCGCGCAATTCATCTTGCTCAGCACGAATTTTAATTTCTTCTAATTTAGCTAGCTGTCTTAGTTTAATTTCTAAAATGGCATGCGCTTGAATTTCAGACAAAGCAAAGCGTGACATCAACTCTGCTTTTGGATCATCAAAACCGCGAATAATCTCAATGACTTCATCAATACTTAAATAAGCAATTAATAAACCATCTAAAATATGTAAACGGGCAAGTACTTTATCTAAACGGTACTGTAAACGTCGACGCACAGTTTCTCGGCGATATTCAAGCCATTCAGATAAAATTTCTAGTAGGTTTTTAACCGCTGGTCGATTGTCTAAGCCGATCATATTGATATTAACGCGATAGCTTTTTTCTAAATCTGTACTCGCAAATAAATGCTGCATTAATTGTTCAATGTCAACACGGTTTGAACGAGGAACAACCACCAAACGTACTGGGTTTTCATGATCAGACTCATCACGAAGATCAATAACCATCGGTAATTTTTTTGCGGTCATTTGCCCAGCAATTTGCTCTAATATTTTTCCGCCAGAAGCTTGATGAGGCAAAGCGGTAATAACAACTTCTCCTTGCTCAACTTCATAAACGGCTCGCATTCTTATGCTACCACGCCCGGTTTGATAAATTTTTTCAATATCAGCTTTAGGCGTTATGATTTCGGCATCGGTAGGATAATCAGGACCTTTAACAAAGGCTAATAAATCCGCAACGTCAGCTTTAGGTTGCTCAATTAAATGCACACAAGCATCAGCAATTTCACGCACATTATGAGGCGGAATATCCGTTGCCATACCTACCGCTATACCCGTTATACCGTTGAGCATAATATGCGGTAAACGAGCAGGCAGTGTTTTTGGCTCATTCATGGTGCCATCAAAGTTTGGCACCCAGTCAACCGTTCCTTGGCCAAGCTCAGCAAGTAATACTTCACTAAAACGTGACAAACGTGATTCGGTATAACGCATTGCAGCAAAAGATTTAGGGTCGTCTGGTGCGCCCCAGTTACCTTGACCATCAACTAAAGGATAGCGATATGAAAAAGGCTGCGCCATTAACACCATTGCTTCATAACAGGCACTATCACCATGAGGGTGAAACTTACCGAGTACATCACCAACGGTTCGAGCCGATTTTTTATATTTTGCCGTAGCTGATAAACCAAGCTCTGACATAGCATAAACAATACGACGTTGTACGGGCTTCAAACCATCACCAATATGTGGCAAGGCTCTGTCCATAATAACGTACATAGAGTAGTTTAAATAAGCTTCTTCAGTAAAACGTCGTAGGGGAACCTGTTCTACCCCGTCTGGACTATATTCGAGCACATCAGACATGAAATGATTTTCCTATTCCCATAAACATTAGCATCGCAAACATGAGTACGATTTATTTTTCTTAGTAGATAGTGATAAATACGGCTATAAATACCGATATAAAGCACAGCTTATATGATTTTTATAGCCAAGTGAACTTGAAAAGTTAGTGCTGGCGCCTTTCTTGATCTTTAGCAATACTTTCATAACTAACCATTTGGTTTCGCCCTTGCGCTTTAGCTTGATACATAGCTAAATCAGCTGCATGTAAAATATCATCAAATTCAGCATTGGTATCTTTTATGTTAGCAACGCCGATACTTAACGTAATGTTCCTATTTCCCCCTAGTTCACTAAAGTTATATTGACCTATTTTTTCCAACACGCGTACTGCAATCGCTTTAGCTTGAGCAATATTGGTTCTAGGTAGTATAGCGACAAATTCTTCTCCGCCTAAACGAGCAAAAACATCACGAGATCGCATGGTTTCATTCACAAGTAGCGCTATTTTTTCTAAGACTAAATCACCAATAGGGTGACCAAATTGATCATTTATCAATTTAAAATAGTCAATGTCAAAAAGAAAAATACTTAATTCAAGTTGTTGCTCGCTAGCGATTTGTACTAGCTTTTGACCTTGATTAAATAAAGCGGCTCTATTTAATAAGCCAGTTAAGCTATCCGTTTGAGCGAGAATTATTAATTTTTTTCTGACTTTCAGTTGTCGTAAAAATAATAAAACAAACAATAAAATAGTACCGAAAATTAACACAAACGTCTTTTGCTGATCTTGCTGTTGCTTTTGAACAGCACCAATACGTAACGCTTTTAACTTATTTTGATTATCAAGTAATTTATTTGCTTCTATTTTATGAACAACTTCATATTTTTCAGTTAATTCATCAACCGTGTTTTCATGTTTTGCATCATTGTAATCGTTGTAATCATCTACAAAAGCTTTCTTATTTTGATACGCATTGTCATAGTCTTTTGTTGCGGCATAGCTAGTAGCTAAAACTAAATAGGCATTAGAGAAAAGAGGCGAATTCAACTGCTTTTCAGCAATAGTTTTTCTCAATAACTTTGCCTCTTCAATTAACGATATAACCGCTTTATGTTGCTGTTCATGCTGTTTTATTTTTGCTTTTACCAATAGAATTAAATACTGCTCGGCATAATTAAAACGTGAAGTATCTACCGCTATCTTTTGCAGCAAATTACTGGCTTTATTTGGTGTGTTTGTTGATAATTCAACTAAAGCAACGATATCTTTACTAAGCGTAAACTCACTAACTTGGGTTAATACTTTGCTTTCCTTTTTTGCATTTGATGCAGCTAGAGGCAAATTACAAATGGCACTCGCTATCAAAAAAAGTGATAGTATTAAAAGCTTAGCCATTAGATACACACCTTGTTTCGGCCTTGCGCTTTCGCTTGGTAAAGCAAACTATCAGCCTTATTAATTAATGTCGCTAAATCAGACGACTCTTCATCAGAAAAATCAACACTGTTGGCAATACCAAGGCTAATAGTGATAGTCAATGTTTCTTGTGATGTGTGACTAATTTTCCAAGAATATTCTTCAACAGAGACTCGAAACCGCTCGGCAATCATTTTAGCCTGAGAGCTAGACGTATTGGGTAAAAAGGCAATAAACTCTTCGCCACCAAAACGACCAAAAATATCTGTTTTTCGCATAAACGCTTCACCAAGCTCAACGACTTTTTTCAGTACCATATCACCAACACCATGACCAAATTCATCATTAACTTTTTTAAAGTAATCGATGTCGATCATGATGACACTGAAATCAGTTTTTTTAACGTTAGCTTGACGAAGTAATTTTCTCCCTTTTCTCATCAATTCCCTACGATTAGCAATACCTGTTAACACGTCTGTGCTAGAAGCTTTATGTAATCTATGCTGGCCTTGTATCAACTTAACCAGTAGCCATGCAAAAATTAATGCAACTACCGCGATATAAAGCAAATATAACTTTTGCTGCGCTTGCTTTTTCTCTGCTTCTAATAAAGATATTTCTTGTAATGTTTGTTTGTTTTTTAATATTTTTTTTTGTAAATCAGCCTCTTTAGCTTCTAGCGCTAAACGCACTTCAGCAACAGATTGAGTATGCTTTTTATCACGCAACGCCTGAGCTAATGAGAGTCGCTGCTCTTGTAATTCATAGGCTTTTTGGTAATGCCCTAACTTAAAATATGTTTTAGATTTTAGGTTAATAATACTAATGCGCGTTTGCATTTTTAAATGCCCTAACGGCATTTGTGCTGCCAGAATATTTTCTACTCTTGCGATACTATCGAGCGCTTCATCAAAACGTTCAAGCTCAAACAGCACAAAAGCCTCATCTACATAGTATTGCAGTTCAATATCATATTGCTCAATGCTTCCCATATACTGCTTTGACAACAATAAATACTGATAACTTGCTTCAGGGTTAGGATTTTCTTTCTTTAAATTTGCCCAAGATAAGCCTGAGTAAGTACTGTACATAATTTGATTAAGGGCAAAGCCATCAGATTCATCAATGATAGTTTTATAAGCAGTTATGGCTTGTTCATATTTTTTTTCAGATAAGTAATTTATGGCAATATTAACCAATGCATTTAAAGATAAAGCGGTTTTATTCGCATTCTTATAATGCTGATAGGATTGTTGATAATAAACCATTGCTTGCTTATTTCTATCCAAATGAGCATATAAGATACCTAGCTCAGAATTTACCGAGCCTTTTAGTTCTTCATCATTTGTTTGCTTTGCAATATTGTATGCATCATTTAATACAATTAAAGAGTTTTCATAGCGGTCGGTTAAGTAATATATAGCGCCTAAATTCACTAAACCCCTGGCGATTAAAACGTTATCGTTAAGTGATTTCGCTAACTCTAGACCACTTTCATAATCTTTAGTCGCAAGATCTGTTTCACCTATACTTTCATTGGCAAAACCTCGGTTATAAAGTATTTCAGAAATCAATAAACTGGGGCTAGAAAGTTTTAATGTTAATGATAAAGCATCAGTGGCGGTTTGTTTCGAAAGATGAAATTGCCCTTGTGAAATATAAATATCGGTTAACAAGTGCTTATAGGTGATTTTTTGCTTTAAAGATAACGCATTAAAACGCTCACTATACTTTTGCAACTGGGATTGCGCTAAAGGAGTATTACTATCAACCAACTTTTCAATTTTTAGCGCTGCACCGTCAAAGCCTGCAATACCTTGGTCTTGATCTTGAATAGCAGCAGCTACACTCGTTTTTACAACGAAGATAAAATAAAACAGTATGAGCAAACACTTTGCAAATAGTTTAAATAGCAATGCCACTGACCTAGGAATATTATTATTGTTAATCTAGTATAAAGTGATTCTTACAGCTACACCACTGCCAAATCACCTTTAGATTGAAGCCATTCTTTGCGATCCCCTGAGCGTTTTTTCGAGAGTAACATATCCATCATTTCAATCGTTTCGCTGTGTTCTTCATCAAGCGCTGTAAGCTGCACCAAACGACGCGTGTTTGCGTCCATAGTGGTTTCTCTTAGTTGTAATGGGTTCATTTCACCCAAACCTTTAAAGCGTTGTACGTTAACTTTACCTCGCTTTTTCTCGGCTTCAATTCTGTCGAGAATGCCATCTTTTTCAGCTTCATCTAGCGCATAAAATACTTCTTTACCCACATCAATACGATACAGCGGAGGCATTGCTACATAAACATGCCCGGCTTGCACTAATGGCAAAAAATGCTGGGTGAATAAGGCGCACAACAAGGTAGCAATATGCAGCCCATCCGAGTCAGCATCGGCTAGAATGCAAACTTTACCGTAGCGCAGCTCTGATAAATCGTCGCTGTCAGGGTCTATTCCTAAGGCTACAGAAATATCGTGTACCTCTTGTGACGCAAGAATTTGCCCTGAGTCAACTTCCCACGTATTAAGAATTTTACCGCGCAGTGGCATTATGGCTTGTGTTTCACGGTCGCGTGCTTGTTTAGCACTGCCGCCCGCTGAATCACCTTCTACTAAAAATATTTCGGTGCGTGATAAGTCTTGGCTGCCACAGTCGGTAAGTTTACCCGGTAAAGCGGGCCCTTGGGTTATTTTTTTACGTACAACTTTTTTACTAGCACGCATACGTTTTTGTGCATTGTTGATACAAAATTCAGCTAATAGTTCGGCAATTCTTGTGTGTTCATTTAACCATAAGCTAAAAGAGTCTTTTACCACACCGGTCACAAATGCAGCACATTGACGAGACGATAAACGTTCTTTGGTTTGCCCTGCAAATTGTGGATCTTGCATTTTAATAGACAAGATATAGCTACATTTATCCCAAATATCATCTGGCGTTAATTTTACGCCACGTGGAATTAAATGACGAAACTCACAAAACTCACGCATAGATTCTAATAAACCTTGGCGTAAACCATTAACATGAGTACCGCCTGCAACCGTTGGTATTAAGTTTACATAGCTTTCGCCAACACTTTCACCACCTTCGGGCAACCACGTTACTGCCCAGTTTGCCGCTTCACTTTGCGCAGTAAATTCGCCAACAAAAGGCTGTTCTGGCAAACTTACATAACCTTTAACCGATTCTTTTAAATAGTCTGTTAAGCCATCTTCATAGCACCACTCATATTTTTTATTATCAATTTTGTCATGAAATTTAATGGTTAAGCCTGGGCATAATACGGCTTTAGCTTTTAATAAGTGAGTCAGTTTTAAAACTGAAAATTTTGATGAATCAAAGTATTTAGGGTCAGGCCAAAATTTCACTCGTGTACCTGTATTACGTTTACCTACGGTACCTGTTTCGGTTAACTCTTCAACCTTGTAACCACTTTCAAACGCCATTTCATAGACTTTGCCGTCGCGCCTAACTGATACATCAACACGTGTTGATAAGGCGTTAACCACAGAAATACCAACACCGTGCAAGCCACCTGAAAATTGATAGCTTTTATTAGAAAACTTACCACCGGCATGAAGTTTACAAAAAATAAGCTCAACCCCTGAAACCCCTTCTTCAGGATGAATATCTATTGGCATACCACGGCCATCATCAGTAATTTCTAGTGATTGATCGCTATCTAAAGTAACACTAATATTTTGAGCATGTCCTGCAAGGGCTTCATCAACCGAGTTGTCTATAACTTCTTGACCCAAATGGTTTGGGCGAGTGGTATCTGTATACATACCAGGACGGTGGCGAACGGGATCTAAGCCGCTAAGTACTTCAATGGAATCTGAATTATATTGGTCGGTCATGATTTATTTATCTTTATAAAAATTATTATTTTTTATGCTTGAAACTATTTTATATTTGAAACTAAGTTATAGCCGCAAAAAATCAGCAATTATTGGGAGTTTTTCTTCAAAGCCAATAAAGCTATGATCACCGCCCTGCTCAACGATTAGGCGGCAGTGCTGATATTTGTCAACAGCCTGTTGATAATCTAACACTTCATCACCTGTTTGTACCATAATTAGGTAATTATTTTTTTGTTCATCATCAAAACTTGGAGCGCTTTGCTCAATCGCTTTAAGATCAACCATATGTTGCTCAGTGACTTGATAAATAGTATTGGTATAGGTGTTCTTCTGTTCGCCAATATAATCTTCAAGTAAGGTAAATGGCTTAATTGCAGGGTTTATCAATACCGCATGAAGTTGGTATTTATTCGCTAAGTAGTTAGCAAAATATCCCCCTAGTGAAGAGCCAATTAAAAACCAAGCCTCGTTATTTGTGGAATCAATACTTTTTGCCCTAAGAATGTGCTCTAGTTGTGAAATGGCTGCATTTGGAGAAGTGGCCAACTGCGGACAAACAAAATTTACTTCTGGAAAGTTATCACAAAAATATTGACGAGTTAGCTCTGCTTTTAACGAGTAGGGTGATGAATTAAAACCATGAATATAAAGAATATTTTGTTGCGTGCTTTTTTTCATATTTTTATTGCCGAATTTTTCCTATTAAAAATAAATAGTGTAGGTTGGAATTTATTCCGACAAACAAGCTTACAAAGTAATAACATCGCTACTGAGTGTGCCATCACTTTCAAGATAAAATAGTCGGTAACTTGGCACAGTAGAGTCTATTTTTTCTTTAGTTTCGCCAAATTGCACAGAGGTTGCAGGGCAAGTATACACATCCACATTTAATTTAGATAAATGAGCCGCTCTGTGTACATGACCACAGGCAATCGCTTTAATATTCATACGTGGTTCATTTAATTGAGCAATCGTTTCCCAAAAAACCTCCTGTTCTAATAATCCATGCTTATCAATATAATAACCTACGTCTACTGGGTGATGATGTATCATCAGCAACTGAAACTTATTGCTATCCATTTGTTGAGACAAGGCTTGCAAACACGCCTGACTAACCAAACCTGACGGGGTGTCACTTTTACTATCTAATAGCTGTATCTGCCAAAAATCATGGTTGATGGTTTTGTTTTGTTTGAAGGTAGGCGCAATTAAGTACTTAGTTAACAGCTGCCTATCATCATGATTGCCAGCCAAGAAATAAACGGGCATTTCAAATTGAGATTGCTCAACCGCACTAGCAAAGTGTTGATAAGAGATTTCAGAATGATCTTGAGTGAGATCACCGGTAAAGATAACGCAATCGATATTGCCTCGCTTAGCAATATCCGCCAATACTAATAGTAAATTTTGCCAAACATTAGCGCCAATATGTTTAGCGTTTTTATCCGCAAACAAGTGACAATCACTAAATTGGGCAATAACAAAAGGCTTTATTGAATTAATCATTTATTGGTTTGCAACTCAAGTTGTACCTGCCCATGTTCTAAACAAAGATGTAACCATTCATTTAAAAATTGATTAATTTGCTGTTTTTCATCCTGTTGATGCATGTTTTTATTCGGGTAATCGTAACGAGGCTGCACTTGAAAAATATCTTGGCTGCTAATGACTTCTGCCATACGAGCATCGTGATACATCCGAATAGCCATACGCGGGTGAAACGCCTTAGAGAAAATTTTTGCTTTCGTTGTTGTTTGATCAAACGCCTTTTGTTCGAATGCTTTTTGTTTAAATGTAAGCAGCGAAGTATAGCGAGTTAGTTCATTAACCGTAACCACGTAGGCTAGGTGGTCATTTATAAAGAAATGTCGTTGTTGGTCAAGTTGAGTCTTATCCGCTTGTACTTTCAACAATAATAAATAGTTATTGGCACACAAAGTCATCAAACTAACAAGGTTAGGTTGATACCTTTTTCGGCGATTAACGGTACTGTTTGGAAAAAAACTCACCTATTATCCTTTTGTCGAATTGAAGTCCAACCTACAGGGTTTGATAATTGATTGCTAACCATTGTAAGCCAATTATGGTGGCCGCGTTACTAATGTTACCTTCACTTAATAAGGCTAAAGCATCTGTACGTGAGATGATATGTAACAAAATATCTTCATTTTCATCCTCTAAGCCATAAATACTACCTGGCGATACTGCTTTACTGTCAAATTTCGCCCAAAATAAATGAATGCATTCACTCGTACCCCCTGGGCTTGAAAGGTATTGCATTATAGGCTTTATACTTGCTGGCGCTAATTCTATATTTGCTTCTTCTTTTGTTTCTCTAACGGCAACCTCAATAGGGCTTTCATCATCATCAAACATGCCGGCAACAAATTCAAGCATCCATGGTGTTTCACCTGTGCGTATTGCACCGGTTCTAAACTGTTCTAATAGCAACAACTTGTCTTGTGCTGGGTCATAAAGCATAACGACTACCGCATCGCCGCGTTCAAACACTTCTCGGGTAATAGTTTCACTTTGCCCGCCAGCAAAAAGCTTATGACTGAGTTGATATTCATTCATTTTAAAAAAGCCTTGATAACATGAATGCACATTGGTTACAGACACATCATCGTTGTTAAATTGTAATATGGCCATTGGTTTTTTATTTGTCATCGAATCTTTATCCTATTTGTTCTATTTGTTCTATGTACTTGGTTATACTATTTAAAATAATTTGTTACACTAGCAAACATTTATTGTATTGGTTAATTTAAAAAACGCTGTAGGATACTACGCTAGAAGTAAACATATGCTATAAATTAAGCTATAAAAATAAAGTAAGAGTAATATATTACTCGATGAATTTGCCTTTGTTTGGCAAAAAACATGAAATACGTATGAGAAACAATATGAAAAAAAACCTAATATCGCTCATTTTCGGTTTTGCTAGTGTAGCAAACAGTCACCTATTATATGCTGAAAATTTAGCAGAAATATATCAATCAGCCTTGCGGAGTGATCCAACAGTGCAAAAAGCACAAGCGCAAGCAATGGCTGCAGAAGAAGATATTGTTCAAGCACGGGCTGTTTTATTACCACAATTAAAAGCTTCTGGCACCTTTAGTAAAAGAGAAAATGACTCACAAAACTACAATGATGCTTTTGCGCCTGTAGGGTCTACCATTACGTCAACTTCTGATACTACTAGTTATACCCTTGAATTAAATATGCAAATTTATCGTCATGATTCATGGTTACGTATGAGTAATGCAAAAAAATCAGCCCATCGCAGCGATATTAATTTAAATGTGGTAAAGCAAGACTTAATTGTGCGAGTAACACAGGCTTATTTCGACATATTAAGTGCAAAAGATGATTTAGTCTTTGCCAAGGCTGAACAAAAAGCCATTGAACGCCAACTAGAGCAAACCAAACAACGTTTTGCTGTGGGTTTAACTGCGATCACCGATGTACACGAAGCACATGCACAATTTGATAACGCTGAAGCTGACGTGATTAAAGCTGAAAATAAGGTCTATAATACCGAAGAGGCATTAAGAACAATCACCAATATTTATCCACGTAATTTAAGTACACTCGACACATCTAGCTTTAGCACTTCAGCACCAATGCCAAATAGTGCCAATGAATGGCAGAAAATTGCCGAAGCGAAAAGCTTAGATTTAATCGTACAAAAAATTAATGTCGATATTGCTAAAAAGAACATTGATATCGCCCAAGCAGGTCATTATCCAACCATTGATTTTCGAGGCACTACAGGTGCGTCAAAGGATAAATCAGGTTTCACCACGATAAATGATACTTATCAATTCCCAGAAACACCTTATTATGACAATCAAAATTTAAGTATTACTTTATCGGTACCGCTTTTTTCTGGTGGTGCTACTTCCAGTTTAGTACGTCAAGCGCAACATAATTATGTGGCAGTAAGTCAAGATATGGACCTAACTTACCGCGATGTAGTACGTAAAACTCGCAATGCTTATAATGATGTTAGAGCGGCCATTTCAAGCATAAGAGCGCTTGAACAGTCTGAAATCAGTGCAACAAGCGCGTTAGAAGCAACAGAAGCAGGTTTTGATGTTGGCACTCGTACTATTGTTGATGTGTTAGATAGCACGCGTAATCTATACAATGCAAAGCGTAACTTATCTTCTACACGTTATGCTTATATTCAAAATGTATTATTATTAAAACGTGCGGGTGGCACTATTACCTACGAAGATATTTCTGCGATTAACGCTGGTTTAATGGCAGGAAAATAAAATTCAAGTAAAAAAAGGGATACTCATCACTGTAAACACAGAAGCATGTATCCCTTTTTATTTAACTGCTTTTACTTGCTACATTAAACGTCTGAAAAACTCAACTAACTGCTTTGCTTCTCGCTGAACTGTATAATGCTCAAGTACTCGTTCACGACCATTAACGCCCATTTGTGTTAATTGCTTTTGATCGCTCAACAACAAATCCATTTTTTCAACAACTGCGGGTAAATCATTTATTGGCACCACATAACCATCTATTCCTTCGCGAACCACTTCAGGCCAAGCACCTGCTTCACTTGCTAGCACCGCAGCTCCGCTGCTCATTGCTTCAAGAATAGTTAAACCAAAGCCTTCATTCTCACTTAACCCAACCACCAAAGATAAAGCACTAAATATTTTTGGAATATCAGCAAAGTTTTGTTCGCCCACAAAAACGATACGTTCAGTTAAACCGGCTTGTTCAATTTCAGCCTGCAAATCTTTAACAAAGCTTTCATTGCTTGAGCTAATGGAGCCAACCACTACTGCAGTATAATCTGGATATTTATCAAGTAGCTCAATGGCGCTTCTCACAAATAAGTGCACACCTTTTTGTGCTCGAACTCGCCCTAAAATAGCAATGCCATATTTCCCTTTTTGAGCTGATTCAGGTAATAAGTTTAATGCCTGCCAAGCCGCTTCCTTAGTTTCATGAGGCTTAGTTTCATGAGGCTTAGTTTCAGGCGGCGTATAAACATCTGTTTTAACGCCATGATAAATAATAGCATCGGGCTTGCGGTGCAAATAACTCGCTGAGGCTTTGCACATAGCTAATAAAGCATCCATTCTATCGGTTAACCATAACGTTAAACCACTGCGCTGCCGCTGTGCTGCACTACTAAATACAATGTTAATTTTTGCCCGAAACACATGCTTTAATATCAAGGCTTGGATCATTTCATCAACACGCCGTGCATGAAAAATTCTAAAACGACCATCAAGCAAGGGTGTTCTACACAGTTTAGCGACTTGCCAAAAACTAATATTCAATGATTCATCAGGCAAATGATGTTTGCCCATTACGCGCAGCTTAATGAGTTTTTGTTGTTCAGAAAGTAACTGCAACATAGTTGACGTTACACCGGAAAAATTTGAATTAGAGTTACCAATGATTAGTTCAATTTCTTTCGTTTCATTTTGGCGTATGGGGTTACTCATTAAGCATTCTCAAGGTTTATAGTGACTTACAATTACTGTATTCTACTTGAATATATAGCAAGCTTCACTGCACTTTTTAACAAAAACGTCAGGTTCTTCTTTCATACATCAACAGTTACCCGATATAATCAGCGTTATAAATATTTCCTAGCGTGTTATCAAGAGAATGTACTGTGAGTAGAAATAAAGTTTTACAACCTGATTTCAAATTAGCTTTTCTATTACCAAAATACTGGTTAACTTGGTTGGGCGTTTTCATTCTTTACAGTATTTCATGGCTACCTTACAAATGGCAATTAGGCTTAGGACGAATACTAGGCCGTTTACTTTTAAAAATAGGCTCAAAAAGAAAACACGTTGCGGATGTTAATTTAAAACTGTGCTTTCCTGATATGAGCAAACAAGAGCGAAATCGCATTTTAAAGGAAAACTTTGAGAACACTGGCATTGCACTTTTTGAAACTGGCATGGGTTGGTGGTGGCCTGACTGGCGAGTAAAACGAAAATTTAACGTAACAGGGCTAGAACACATAGAAAACGCCAAGCAAGCAGGACAAAATATCTATATTTTAGCGATGCATTATTTATCTGCTGAAATAATAGGTAGGGGATTTGGCCATAGTCATCCGTTAGTTATTTTTTATCGTCCGCACAATAACCAGCTAATGGAATTTTTTCAGTTTCGAGGACGAGGACGCTCAAATAAATACATGTTAGGTAAGCGAGATGTTAAAGGGTTAATGAAAGCGATAAGAGCGGGTGATTCTTGCTTGTATTTACCGGATCAAGATTACGGTCGTAACCGTAGTGTATTTGTCCCTTTTTTTGATGTAAAAGAAACCGCCAGTACAACAGGAACACTTATTTTTGCTCGCCAACCCAGAACTAAAACCTTTATGTTAATACCAAAGCGTCATGACGATGGTAGTGGTTATAGCGTTGAAATTACACCTGCATTAGATAACTTTCCTACGGATAATGATATTAACGATGTAACGCGTGTAAATCAGGAAGTTGAAAAAGCGATTCTACGTAAGCCAGAGCAATATATGTGGTTACATAGACGCTTTAAAACTCGTCCTGATCCTAACGCACCTTCAGTATATAAATAGCAATTAAATATAATTCTTTGATAAATTAGCCATTATTTTGTATGGTATATACATTACATGCAAAAACATGCCAATTGGATATTTATCATGGGTTTTTGGATTCGAAATGCTATTTTAGCCATAGTTTTAATTGGACTAGCAGTAGCCTTTTTTCTTAATAAAGATTTATTACTTGCTTTAGACCAAGAAGCAGTTCAAACGTCAACAACAAAAGTTGAAACTAAGAAGGGCGCGAGCAAAGATGTGACCCAAGAAACTCAAAAATATCAGCAAAAACAGAAAACGACTAACGCTGCAGCCGATGGACTTTCCAATTTTTATGCAAAAATTTATGGTGATAATAGTAAGAGAAAGGTAAGAAATAATATTATTTTCTTACCTGACCCTGAAGGTGATTTAGTTAAAATATTACAAGCAAGAGAGATGATCGTTCGCCCTTATCGTAAAAGTTGGAGTGGAACTACAGCGTCTAGATCCTTTAGAGAAGGAGAAACACTTTATCAAAAGCTTTCAGAGTATTCCGCCAGCGATGGTCTTGAAGTTATTTGGTGGATCAATAAAGACTTTATCGTTAAAGACCCTTTTCGTATTGATAAAAATATCTTAAAAACGGCTAGCCAAATAGGCAGAGGCGTGTCTGGCCATTTTCCTCAAGGCATCAAGAGCTACTTTTGTTATCGCCAACGAACATTAGTTTTTATCAATGATCCACTTACTTATCTTGATGATGAGTGTATTCTTTTAGAATAAGCGCGATTACTTTTAATCAAGATATTCAGCCTATTAACGAAAAGTTTTTGCTTCTAGCTTTAGGTCAATGCTCGATCAATTTTTTCCATAGTTTAATGACCTGACTTTGTTCTGTTAACAATGATTTATTTATTAATAGCGCTTCATTTTGTAGGGTAGCTTTATGACCATAATCCCTCAGTTGCTCATAAGTATTTATCAGTAATTTTTTCTCTGGTTCACTTAATATCTCAAGCTTTGCTAATGATTTAAAAATACCAACATTGTCACAACGTTCGGTTAAACTTTCATGCTTATAACTGTGTGCTAATACTAAATATTGCGCTAAAAATTCAATGTCTACTAACCCCCCTGCCCCTTGTTTCATATCAATAATATCATCTGCAGATTTATCAAGATGATTACGCATTTTTTCACGCATATCACTTACCTCGCCCTTTAACTGCGTAAGATCTCTTTTTTTACTTAAAACACTTTCACGGATGACTTTAAATTCATTTCCAATAGCATTGTTGCCATAAACCACGCGTGCTCGAACAAGGGCTTGATGCTCCCAAGTCCAGGCATCTTGTTGCTGGTATTGACCAAAAGTATTGATATGGATAACTAACACCCCTGATTTCCCAGAGGGACGCAAGCGCATATCCAATTCATATAAAATACCGCTACTCATCCGAGTATTAAAAATGTGCATAATACGCTGTGCTAATTTCATATAAAACTGGCTCGCGGCAACAACCTTTTCACCATTGGCTAAACCCGTTGTTTCATCACCTTCAGGGCTGTGATGAACAAAAACAAGATCGAGATCAGAGCCATAACTCAGCTCGTTACCGCCTGTTTTTCCATAAGCAATAACAGCAAAACCTTTATTGTTAGCATCTATAGTGTCGTTATCAACAATTGATTTGGGAATACCAAAACGATTGGCTACTTGCTGCCAAGCAATATTAATCACTTCATCAATAATTGCCTCGGCTAAGGCGGTTAAGTGTTGACTCACCTTTTTAACGTCTAACACGCCTGCAATATCTGCGGCAGCAATACGCAATTGTTGTGCTTGTTTAAAAAGACGTAAACCATCCATTTGTGCTTCAAGATCTTCTTCAGGAATACGTAGCATGTTTTCACGTAACTCTAACCCATAGGCAGATAATTGCGGCGGATTATGCAGTAACGTGGGGTCGATCAATTCATCTAATAAAATAGGATATTTAGCAATGTAATCGGTTACCCAACTACTCGCTTGGCATAAATGAATCAGTTGCTTTAGCGCCCCTTCATTTTCAAATAACAATTCTAAATAGGCCGTTCGAGTCACTATTTTTTTAAAGACATGCAAGACTCGTTCAAGCACAAATTCAGCTTGCTTCGCTTGTTGAATATGACTAATAAGCAAAGGAATTAATTTATCTAATACTTGTCTACCTCTGTTGCCAATACTGCGTTTGCTTACGTCATCTCTAAAGTCTGACAATAAAAGCCAAATGCTTGCACTGTTCCATGAAATCGTGTTTTGTGTTACTTGCTCTTGTTCAACCCAAGCAATTGACTCTTCATCACTCCAACGGCTATTCCACAGTACACTCCAATGCTGGTCTTCTGCTTGATGATTAGGGCTTTCAATACCAATTAGCTGCTCAAACTTTTCATGCACACCATCCATATGACCTTGCAAAACGTGGATAAAATCATCCCAAGAGTTATAGTTAAGTACATATAATAATCTTTGTTTATCTAATTCATTATTAGGCAAGGTTTGTGTTTGTTTATCCGCTAATGCTTGTAAAATATTTTCCACTCGACGCAAAAAGCAATACGCATTTTTTAACACAACTTTACTGTCTTCTTTCATTTCGCCTGCAATGACTAATTCAGGTAAAACGGTTAACAAACTTCTTTGTTGTAATTTTTTTACTCTGCCGCCACGTATTAACTGAAATACTTGTACTATAAATTCAATCTCTCGAATACCACCTGCGCCAAGTTTGATATTATTAACGAGTTTCTTACGGCGAACTTCTTGCGAAATCATGCTTTTCATTCTACGTAAACTATCAATAACACTAAAATCGATATAACGGCGATAGACAAAAGGTCGTAACAATGTTGATAATTGCTGATGATAATGTTCATCACCATTCGTTGATGGAGCTTCGACTGAAGGCTCTTGTCTTGAAGGATTGAGTATTAAAGGAATAACACGCGCTTTTAGCATGGCATATCGTTCCCAGTCACGGCCTTGCTCTTGATAGTAATCTTCCATCGCGCTGAAAGTTAATACTAAGGGACCGCTTTCGCCAAAGGGTCTTAAACGCATGTCAACACGATAAACAAAACCATCGGCAGTATGTTGATGTAACGACGTAATTAATTTTTGCGCTAAACGCGTAAAAAACTGTTGGTTATCTAAACTGCGTCGACAACCTTGTGTTGCCCCGCTATGGGGGTAAATAAAAATTAAATCAATGTCAGAAGAAAAGTTCAGCTCTTTTCCGCCAAGCTTTCCCATTCCATAAACAAGTAAGAGCTGAACTTCACCTGCTTTGCTAGTTGGCGTGCCCCATTTATCTTGACAAAACTGCGTTAACCAATCAAGGCTCGCTTGAATCAACGCATCAGCGAGCAACGAAAGTCTTTCTAATGAGCTTTCAAGTGCAATATTGAGCACCAAATCAGCAATAGCAATATTTACCATTTGCTGTAAACGAAAACGCCTTAAACTACGGTGCAGTTGCTCCTCACTTTGACAATCTTTTAATAAGCCTTTGAGCAAAATGCCATAAGAAGGTGTTGTTTGAAGATAAACACTTTTACTTACAAATAATTCCATCACTAATTCAGGGGCTTGTTGTGCGCTTGTTAAGATAAAATCACTTAGGGTAATCGCTAATTTGAAGTGCTCTAGCTGCTGTGGCGTTAACACTTGATAACTTTGAGGATGCTGCTGACTAAACTGCTGCCAACTTTTTTGTTGCTGCTGTTCAAGTAACTTATTATCATGAAGCGGTGACAAAATGGGAATAGACAAAAGCGTTCCTTTTATTTGGTATTTTTATTTGATATTTTTTATTTAATATAGATATAAAACAGTCAAGATGATAGACATAATATGTCATTGGTGTTATTAATATGGCACTAACTTGAGAATAACATAGCATTTTTATGGAGATGATGGCAGTAATGCAAAGGCTAATACAATCTTTTCCCCAGCAGTTTTTAAAGAATATATGCACTAGAGTAATGTTAGTGATAACTATTTTTTTATTATCTGCTTGTGGTGACCCAATTAAAGAACAAGCATTACAACAACTGCCTATTACACAGCAAAGAGTAGCACAATTAGGTGATGCTTTAAAAAGTGGACAAGTCCGTAACGCTATTTTGATTCAGCAATACGCTCAAAAAGTGTCTGTTCAAAAACCAGAGTTGTCTTCATTAGTGAATGAATTCAAAAAAGATGCTTCTATCCAAGGACCTATGTACCTTGCTTTACTTGATCGCGTTAACACCGCAAAGAATCAACCACAAATGTTTGCTTCAAGTCAGGCTCTTTATGATGAATTACTGAATATTTATCAAGCAGCCGATCCGGTACTTTATTCTGACGCATTAAGTGATCCCTTAAACGTTTTAGCCGATATGTCTGATGGCCAATTACCCCGTATAAATTCTTTATCCAAATTGCAAAGTCAACAAGCAAACAATTCACAAGATTTTGGTACAGGAGAACAATTAATTGGCAACCCAAGTTATGGTAACTGGCAGACTGGCAGCAATGGCATGTCATTTTGGGCATGGTATGGCATGTATTCAATGATGGGCAATTTAGGTGGTAGTCGTGCTAATTATAATGACTGGGGAAGAAGTCGTAATTACAGCTATTACAATGATTACGGTAGAACGCGTTATAGTTCACCTAGCCAACTAAATAACCAAACTAAGCTTGACCAACGTACTAAAAAATCATTTGCTAGTCGAGGGCAAAAATACTCGAGCCCGTATAGCAAAAATCGTACCGGCTCTTCAAGTTTGTCTAGCAAGAGTAAAACGGCACAAACCAGTGCTAATCGTTTTCGAAGTAATACGGTTAAAAAAAGTAGCTATGCAAGCAAAAATAAGAGCTCAAGCTTTAGAAACTCAAATACCAACACTTCACGTGGCTTTCGACGTGGCAAGTAACAAGCAACAGGAACAGAAAACATTATGAACACATTAATTGAGCTCGTTGGTGTAAATCAGGAATTACTCGTTTTTTTAGCTATAGATATCACTATTGCCATTTTACTTTTAGGCGCCATGCGCTTTTTATTAGGATTAACTAGCCAAGTTAACAGTACCGAAGAATTAGCCCATAAAGATAACTTTGCTTTTGGTGTTAGCGTTGCAGGCAGTATTTTAGCTTTAGGTATTGTTTTAACGGGGGCAATTACCGGAGAGAACGCACCAAGTTACCTGATGGAAATTATTGGTATGTTAGCCTACGGTACATACGGGTTAATTTTAATTAAAGTCGGTAGAATTATTCAAGACAAAGTGGCGCTACAACATTTAAATAAAACGGAACTAATAAAAGATAAAAACCTCACCATAGGCATTATAGATGCTGCGGGTGCGATTGCGACAGCCATTATTATTCGAGCAGTATTACTTTGGGTTGACGGCCTAGATATTTCCACGTTCATCGCCATTACAAGTGGCTTTGTTGTTGCTCAAGCGGTGTTAGTGTTAGTGACACGTATTCGCGAAAGTCAATACGCAAAAAACAATCAAGACGATTCTTTACAAGCAGCATTAAGTGAAGGGCAATTAGCACTTGCTATTCGTTATAGCGGCCAAGTTATTAGTACCGCTCTAGCTGTGACTGCCGCTAGTCATTTTATAGTTTACAGCCCTGAAAAATTAGTGATAAACCTTATTGGTTGGTTAGTATTTGGACTCATTATGACCATACTCGTATCACTGCTAACATCGCTGGCAAAACGCATTGTATTATGGGGGATTAACTTAGTAGAAGAAGTTGATCAACAGCACAATATTGGTGTCGCTAGCATTGAAATGGCAACGAGTATTGCTATTGCTTTAATTTTAACTGCATTAATGGCTTAAGAAAGCGAAATTTCAAGTTGCGAGTTAGCAGTTTCGAGTTGCGAAGAAATAGTACTCGTATCTCGCTACTCGTAACTTATCAGTTAAACGCTCAACCCGATCAAAAGTCACTTTAGTAAATTACCTTATATGCTTTCAAAAAAAAACCATCTCCTTGACGATACACTGCTGATTTTGACCATGGCGGTGTTAGCTGGCTGTGGTTTAATCTATGAATACCTTCTTTCACATTACGCAGGCAGAGTGCTTGGTGTAATGGAAAGCACCATTTATACCATGATTGGCTTGATGATCGTTTCCATGGGTTTAGGTGCCTTTGCCGCCCGTAAGGTACGCTGTGCTTTTAACGGTTTTATTTATTTAGAGCTAATAATCGCTTTACTTGGTTCGAGCGCTATTTTGTTTATTGGTGGGCTAATCGCCATTACGCAAATATTACCTCAAATTATCGCCGATCTATTTTCCCTACCACCTGATATGTTGCCCCAAGGTGGCCTTTTTAATACCTTGAGCTTTTTAGCTTTCAACAGCCCCTATTTTTTCGGTGTTATTATTGGTTTTTTCATTGGTATGGAAATTCCGTTAATTGCGCGTATTCGTGAACAAATTCATGGTGAACATTTAGCTAATAACTTAGGTACCATTTATGGCGCAGATTACATTGGTGCTGGTGTAGGCGCTGCCATTTGGGTACTATTTTTATTAAGTATTGATATAAGCAAAGCGGCCGCATTAACGGCTAGTTTAAACTTAGTTGCTGGTGGCTTTTTTATTTTACGATATTGGCATAAGTTACACTGGCGCAAAACATTTGTGGGTTTGCACTTTCTATTAGCCATAATCATTCTATTGATGTTTAATTATGGTAACCAATGGCTCAACCAAATGAATAGCTTGCTTTACTTAGATAAAGTGGTTCACGTTCAAAAAACACGTTATCAGCAACTTACGTTCACCGAACGATATATGGGTTTTAACTCAACGAATACAAAATTTGGTAAAGCTCAAAAAAGTATTATTAATTTTTACCTTAACGGCCGCTTACAATTTTCTTCCATTGATGAGCATATTTACCATGATTATCTAGTTGCGCCTGTTTTAGCGGGTTCGGCTCGCCATGACAATATTTTAATTATTGGTGGTGGTGATGGTTTAGCGCTGCGTGATGTATTGAAATACTCCCCTAAAAGCGTCACTTTAATTGATTTAGACAGTGAATTAATTGATATTTTTCAAACTCCAGAAGATCATTTAAATGCCAATTTAGCGCGTAAAATTAGTTACTTAAATAAAAGCAGCCTACAGGATAAACGGGTAAAGGTTTTGCGTAGCGATGCCTTTATCACCATTAATGAACTACTTAAATCAGGGCAAATATTCGACGCTATTATTGTTGATTTACCCGACCCTAGCCACCCCGATCTCAATAAACTTTATACCGTTAATTTTTATGCGCGATTAAAACAACTACTTGCTGGCGATGGGTTGATTGCCATTCAATCAACAAGTCCATACCATGCAAAAGAGTCTTTTATCTCTATAGGAAAAACATTAAGTGCCGCTAAATACCCTCATGTGCAGCAATACCATGACAATGTGCCGAGCTTTGGTGAATGGGGTTGGACTATTGCCTCTAAAATGGGAGCTAGTCCTTTAGCAAGGCTGAATAAATTAGAAAAACTCCCTATTCAACACACATGGTTAAATCTAGATTTATTAAAATCCGCTTTTATTTTCCCAAATAATTTCTATAATAATTCAGAGAATATTGGCATAAATACGTTAGGAAGCCATACCCTTTACCAACTACACCAACAAGCCTGGAAAAACCAGCAAGGAATTAAATAGTAAAGAGTTGGTAGCAAACAATAGGTAGAAAAGAGTAGAAAAGTTTCGAGTAGCGAAGATATAAAAGAAAAGAAAACAAAAAACACTTGACATAATATGTCAAGGTGATAAATTTAACCCCGATGACATATTATGTCATTATCAAGTAAATAGATTAAGGATAGGAAATACATGAACATTCATACTATAGCCGATCATTTAAATGGTTTGGCCGACAACTCAGACACAGGGATGAATTTTGATTGCCAACCAATTTCAGGTGAAGTCGATGTGCTGCAAATTACTATTTTTGGGCGAGAAGAATTACCCATTTTTGTTTCAGTAACTGACGATCAAATTCTATGCATCAGTTACCTTTGGGGTATTGATGAAGTTAAACCTAGTAGCATTGCAGCAATGCACGAGAGCATGCTAGAAATGAATATCCCTATGCCATTATCATCTTTTTCAAAAATTGGTGATAAATATGTGATTTTTGGCGCTCTTTCTATTAATTCCAATTTTGATGATATTGAACACGAACTTGCGGTATTAAGTAGTAATGCCTTAGAAGTAATTGACGATATGAGTGACTACCTTCTTTAACCAAACCGTTAAATGACATAGTGACTTTATTAGGAGAAAAAAATGAGTATATTTAAAAAAATTATGACCGCAATTCGTGGTGGCGCTTCAGAAGCAGGTGAAGCAATTGTAGATGCAAATGCAACCCGTATTTTTGAACAAGAAATTCGTGATGCTGAAAATCATTTAACCAAAGCGAAACGTGATTTAACTGGTGTAATGGCAGAGCAAATGTCTGCACAACGCGAAGTAACTCGCCTAGTAAAAGAAATAAATGAGCATGAAGGCTATGCAGGGCAAGCACTAGAGAAAGGCGATGAAACGTTAGCGCTTGCTGTTGCCGAAAAAATTGCCACCCTAGAAAGCGATTTAGCAACACAGCAACAAGCCCATGACAGTTTTGCAGGTAATGCCGATAGATTAAAAGACTTGGTTAAGAAAAGCGAACGTCAAGTAAGTGAGCATAAGCGTCAATTGTCTATGGTTAAAACCACTGAAAGCGTACAAAAGGCAACATCAGCCATTACTGATAATTTTTCATCAAGCAATTCAAAACTGTTAAGTGCTAAAGATTCGTTAGAGCGAATTAAAGCCAAACAGCAAAAATTTGATGATAAAATGAAAGCGGCTGAAGTACTTGAATCTGAAGATTCAGACTCGTCATTAGCTGCACAATTGAAAGCAGCAGGTATTGGCTCACAAGATAGCAGCGCCAACTCTGTACTCGATCGCATTAAAGCGAAGCAGAAATAGTTTAGAACTAGTGACGAGCTTTCGAGTAGCAAATTTGCGAGTAACGTGTCAGTTCAACTCGTTACTCGCCACTTTTCTTACTCGAAGCTAAAGGTATTGTATGAGTTTTTTCAAGAATGTTTTTAATAAAAAAAACAAGCCAGAACAACGTAAGTTAACACAAGTGAATCAACTTTTAGTCGGTGATATTATTGTATTAACTGACAGCTTTGCTTTGCCTGAAACATTGCGTAACCAACAACTGCAAGTAACGGCTGTTAACAGTTATGAGTATGAACAAAATACCCAATCAGAATGGACATTACAGGGAGATAATGCGCTTTTATTATTTTTATCTTTAGATGTTGATGATGCAACTGAATTAAAATTCAGCCTAAAAATAGCGCCTGAAGATGTAGAAATATTATTTGATTTAGACAGCTTTTCTGAGATTTTTGACGACCCCGGAGAAGCATTTCTAGAGCGAAAAACAGATAACAACCTGACCACTAGCTGGAGCAGTGAACAATACCAGCAAAGTACGTTTGCAAAAGTTGGCTATTTTCATCGCAAAGATCACCGCAGCGAAAACATTAGCACCTATGAAGGTAAAGATAGCGGTGAACAGTTTGAGCTTTATGCTTTGTATAATGAAGATCAAAGTAAGGGTATTGATATTGAAGTTTGGCAAGACGGAGATACCGATGTTTTTCTAACGCTCTTTAGACCACTAACCGACATTATTGATATGTATCCAGCAAGTTGATACAACCTGAGTAAAAGCTATCATGACAAAAAAAATGCCAGATAAATGGCAATCTTCAATAAAGGCAATAAAAGCGGTACAAGTCGCTTTTGATATGGATGAAAAAATCCAACTATCAATTAGAAAACAAGCGCTTGATGCCGGCTTAAGCCCTTCAGATCAAATTCGTGATATTTTAGGACTATCTATTAATAAACGCCCTAAACGCCCTCGCCTCACCGTCAGTTTAGCCCCTGATGATTACCAAGTATTGGCTGAAAAATACAATTTGAAAGCAGAGCAGCAACTTGAAATTAAAAAAAAATTAATGGATGAACTTATTAAGTACGTAAATATAAGTGAAAATAGATAAAACTATGTCATACTCTTAAAGCACTAAAAATACTCGGGATAATATTATGTTAAATATTAAAAGGTTGAATAGTAAAATGTTAAATAAAAAAACACTAAAAAACACACTTATCATTAGCTTTGCTTTGGGATTAACCGCTTGTGCGAATACTGATGGACTAGAAACTAAAATCACCACATTATCAAACCAAGTCAACACCTTATCTAGCGATGTTGCAGAGCTAAAGTCACAGCAACAAAAAATTAGTGAAGATGCAACAGCTGCTAAAATGGCTGCTGAACAAGCAACTGAAGAAGCGCAAAAAGCAAATGAGCGTATTGATAACGTTGTTGCATCTTATAAAAAATAACTTAATAGACTTGCTATTACTTGCCTAATTCAACAATTAACCCCCGTGGCTTTTCAAATATTGGGGTTAATTGTTGCCAATAATCTTCATTTTCACCTATAAATTTTTTCACTGCCTGAGGAATAACTATTTGTTGAGGTGTTTCATCAATAGACAAAGGTGAATGTATTTCAATAAGCTGTCTTTGACCACCTTCATAAGACATTTTAATAGGCTGTTCAATAATACGTACTACTGTATTTACGGGTACGTTATCAAAAAGCCATTTAATATCATCATCAAACATACGAATACAGCCAGAGCTTGCACGCATACCGACACCAAACCGCTGATTAGTACCATGAATTAAATACTCACTATTACCTAATCTCAAGGCATATTTTCCAAATGGATTATTAGGTCCTGCTGGGATTTCTTGCACCATTTCCTTACCATGTTCTTCAAAATAACGTTGGCGCATTTCTTTGGTTGGTCGCCAAGTAGGATTTTTTCTTTTACTACTAATATAACTTGTCACTTTAGGTGTAGTTAAGCCTTGCCTACCAATACCGACAGGGAATACATGTACTTTGTTTTCTTGTGGTAAAAAATAGTAAAGTCGTAACTCAGGCAAATTAATAACAATACCTTCATGTTTAATAAAAGGTAATAACATCGCGCTAGGAATAACAATATCGCTGCCAGGCTCGGGTAAAAAAGGGTCAACAGTTGGGTTTGCTGCCATTAAGGCTAAAAAACCAACATCATATTGCTCTGCAATGTTTTGAAAATAATCCCCTTTTACAACCTTATGACTTTGCTGTTCACCAATTAAGCGAGCGTTTTTTGTGGGCAATTGGTATTCAATAGCTGGCACTGAATGACTAACAAGCAAAGCACTGAACAGCCCAATAGCGGTGTAACGATTTAACCAGTTTTTAAAAATATTCACAGTAATACTTCTTTTAGTTTTTTTAGTTCTTTTAGTTTTTTTAGTTTTTTTAGTTTTTTTAGTTTTTTTAGGTGATGTGTTTTAGCTAATGTCTCTTAGAGAATGTCTTTAGAATGGAACTTGTTTATTTCACTGTAATATAAGCTGTAGCCACGTGCAGCCTTGCTTAAGTCAGAAGGCTTCATTGAAACAACAGCCATCAATTGCTTTGCTAAGACGAAAAGAGCTTGTTTATTACCGCTCACTAATTCTACCTCTATCTCATTAATAACTAGTGTAGGTTTTCCTATTGTGGTACAAATTTCACCTTGGTCTAATGCTAATTCAATGATGTTGTCACCTTGATGAATTAGCCAAGTTTGCCTGTAAAAATTAGTAGAAAAAATCACCTGCAAGCTTTGTTGTAATTGCGCTACATTAACATTTTCAGGCCAAATTTTTATCGGAAATAAAGATAAATCTAATTTTCCATTGGCTATATCAACATTATATTCCGGTCGTTGATGCAAGCCACTATCAACTTTTCCTGCTGTTTTAATGGTTTGCTCATATTGCTGTGCTTTAGAACGTATTCGCAAACCGAAATCCATTTTTCTTAAGTCCAAATTCTCGTTGTCAAAATAATCATTGGCGAGTTGATTTTGACCCATCTCAAAAAAGGTATTATTTGCCTTAAGCATGGCGGTTATATCAGCAACAACCGTATTATTGTCTTCACTCTTATCTGATAGCTGATATTTAAGTTCTATTTCTGTCGTCATTTATCTCAAACTTTACTTGTTGGTCAATAAGTTATTTCAATTGGTATTATTACATGATTTAGTCACTCACAGCACACACTTTGTTAATCAAGAGACCAAAGGATTCCTAATCTTAGCTTGATATCAGCGCGCCAAACACATAATATCTTATTTTCAATGATTTACTTTTACCTAGTGGCTGTTTCATGAATATTTCTAGCATATATTTCAAACAAACGATTAAACATAATATTATCAGTTTATTTGTTATTTTTATTACTGCCTTTTCTGCTCATGCAGAAGAAAATCAACAAGGCTACATATCTGACGATCTAACTATTTTCATGCATGCGGGGCCCGGTACTAATTACCGTATTTTGGGCACAATTAATGCTGGAGCTCAAATACAAACAACAGGTAAATCATCAAATGATTACAGTGAAATCACTGATGACAACAACAGAATAACCTGGGTTGAGACAAAATATATTACCCGTCAACCCGGGTTACGTTTTATTGTTGCTGACCTTAATGGCAAGCTTGCAAGTGGTAGCGATTATAGTGCGAAGCTTGATGGTGAGGTTAATGAATTAAAAAACAAGGTAGGTTTGTTAATTCAAGAAAAAGAAACATTACAAACTGAGTTCAAGCAAGTACAACATCAGCTAAAACAAGCACAAAGTAAGGTAAAAGATCAAGACACTAATATTAAAAAGCAATGGTTTTTTAATGGCGCCATAGTGTTAGGCGTAGGGTTGATTTTAGGGCTTATTTTACCTAGGTTTTTTGCTCGTCGTCGCAGCAGCATGGACAGTTGGGGTTAACTCTTTTTTTAAATGACAAATAAACTTATGAAAATATTAGTGATCCCAAACCGTGGTCGCTCCTTTAATGCTGTTCGACCTGAAGCAGAGTGCTATATAGGTTTAGCTAAAAAAGGGCATGATGTCACCATTATGACCTGTGAGACCAATGCTTATATAGAAGAATACCAAAAAGCTGGTTTAAAAATCATTTCATTAGCCTCTCTAAAAAAGCACAGCTGGGCAGTAATCAAGCAAATTCATCAATATATCAAACAACATAGTATTGATATTGTTTATGCAACAGAATCAAAGGGCATTCCGAATGCAGCCTTTGCCTGTATAAGTACTCAAGCAAAAATGATTGCCTATCGCGGTACCTCTGGCGGCATGTATAAAACCGATATAAGTAATTACCTCTGTATGCTTCATCCTAGAATAGATGGAGTGATTTGTGTTTCCAACGCTGTAACCGTGAATGTAAAAAACAAAGTTAGAAAATCTATAAAAGCTAATATTGAAACTATCTATAAAGGACATGATCTCACATGGTATCAAGAGCCCGCCGCTAATTTAAGGTTATTGGGTAGTGATGAAAAATATTTCAATGTACTATGTGTTGGCAGCCCTAGAGCCCATAAAGGCACACATATATTACTTGATGCCGCCAAAGAGCTTAGCGATATAGAAGATTTAAGAATTATTTTAGTAGGTGATGGCTTGCAGTGTGAGCCTTTCATTACTCAAGTTAAAAATTCGGGTATGAGAGAGCGTATTATCCAACCTGGGTTTAGAAATGATGTGCCTGCAATAGCCAAAGCCTGTGATTTATTAATCTTACCCTCGCTAAGCAAAGAAGGTTTAACTCGAACAGTGTTAGAGTCCCTTTCTAACGGAACGCCTGTCGTTGCTTCAGCTAATGACGGTGTAGTTGAAACCATTGAAAATGATGTAAATGGTTACCTAGTCCCTATAGGCAACGCTAGTGCCATAGCTGAAAAAATAAGAATGCTTTATCAAGATAGAGAAAAATTAGCGAAACTTGCTAAAAATGCAACAGCAGTGATTAAAAGTAAAATGTCACATTGTAAAACGGTTGAAAACATGGAAAGTTATTTCCTACAAATGCTGCCTTAATCTTCACTTACAATTTTTCACCTCACCAATATAATTGATAAGAATAGCAATAATTCAACGTTCTACATTGATGTCATCAAAAACAAAATTGATGTATTATAATGCGTTATCATTCAAAATTCATGGGTATTTTATGTTTCAACACTTTATAGTCACGCGCTTTAACTTACGTGATCCCAAGTTAATTACTCAAGGCGACACTTCTCTTTTACACGATATTTGGATGGAAAACAGGTTAGAGTTATTTGAAAATTATTGTTTTTCATCTCTTAAAGCCCAAATTGAACAAAACTTCACTTGGTTAGTGTTTTTTGATACCTCGACTCCAGAAAGGTTTCGTAAAGAAATAACACGTTTTGAAGCTGAATTTAGTCCATTCACGCCAATATTTATTGATGGAATGGATGCTTTCCTGCCTTCAATTAAAGCCGAAATAGCGACTAGGTTAACTGAACCTTATGTTATCACCTCTAGATTAGATAACGATGACAGTTTACATCAAAATTGTACTCAAGAAGTTCAGGCGCAGTTTGCGCAACAAAATTTTATGGCGATTGATTTTGTTGATGGTTACACGCTGCAAATAGAACCAGAAGTACGCCTTGGAAAAAGAGCTCATGTGCATAACCCCTTTATACATTTGATTGAAAAATCTGAAAATTTTGTTACCGTCTGGTCACGATCACGTCATGGTCACTGGAGCAAGGTCAAACAAGTAAAGCCTATTCGTAATAAAAGAATGTGGATGTCAGTGATACACGTTGAAAACAAAACAAACCTTTTTTATGGTTTTGGTGATATTGATTGGCAAGAAATCCAAGCATTCAATCTTAAAGGCGATTTAGCAAAGCAATTACAAGCTAAACGAGCCCCCTTTAACAGTTGGAAAAAGCAAAGCATCAAGCATCAATTCAAGACACTTTGGAAAGCTAATTTTAAATTATTAAAACGAAAATTTTCTTGATACTGTGTTGATTAAAAATTAACAAGCTAAGCTTTAATCAAATACATTTACCATCCCCAGTAATTTAATTTTTTTCTGATTTTAAAGCGTCTTAATAAGTTTAAAGGCTTAGTTTTACTGGGTAAATTTTCCCCCTTAAGTAATTCATCAGCTGCCGCCAATACTCTTAGCGAAGATTTACCATCAACATAAGGATGGGTATCATTAATAAAACATGCTACTTTTGCTTGTAATTCCGCTGGATAAGACAAAGCATATTCAATACTTTCTTCCAGCTTTTCTTTATCATTAATATTGACCATATACTCTTTAGGATCAATATTATTGAAGGTGATCACAGGCTTATTCAACATTAAAAACATCATTAATACTGACGAAGTATCACAAACCATGACATCAGCTTGTTGCAGTAATGGAATGACATTGTCTGTTTCAATAAAAGATAAATGTTCACTTTCCAAACTCTTGTATTGTTTAATGATATTTTCTGGCATTTTAGGGTGGAACTGAATCAACCATTGCCATTTTCCTGTGGCGCTTAACGTTTTTACCGTTTCAAACAAATGAGGAGCACAAGTTAACGCACGTGAAAAAGTTGAGCACATTAGAATAGTTGGTTTGGTGTATTTTTTAATCTGTGATGAATCAAAAAGAGGGTCTAAGGCTGGCCAGCCCGTTTGCTTTACTGAAAAATGTTGATGTTGCTTGGCGAGTTCTATAAAGGGCAAAGTTGTATTTGGCCCTTGAGTGCAATATAAATCAAAACAACCACGAATGTTAAAATGGTCTTCAAAACCCCGCCTATTACGTTTGCCTGAATTGAAACCATGAAAAACGCCTACTTTTATACCTGAGATGAAATTCGGTACAACATTGCCCGGTACAAAAACCACATCGGGTGCATATTTTTGCACTTGCGAAATTGACTGTAGATGTTGCTCGTTAGCTTGTAAATAATCTGAGTTAACTTCACTTCCTTCTAAAAACCACGCAGCTTGATCACCTCGTGCTAAAATCACCTTTTGTAATGGGCGTAAAATGGCATAAGAATAATTTTGTGAAATATAAAAGAGGTAACGTTTACCCGCCATAACAAAGCCTACTTATAAAAATAAGGTCATAATAAGACTGCATATTTTAAACCTATATAATCTGGATTAAAACACGTATAATCCTTTTTCTTCAAATGAATTTTTTTATTTATCCAACATTACCAATTAGAAAACGGATCTTTTTTTACATGTTATTTTCACAATCATTGCTAATAAGACTACTGTTAATCTGTACCCTACTGGTTAGCACTTATACCATAGCAGAACCCTGGATAGACACCTCAGATATTTATTTAAAAGCTAATATTCAATTACTAGCCGATACTGGGCATATACTAACGCCAGTTACCACTTATCCATTAATGTGGCACGATATTGTTCGTGATTTAAAAAAAATAAACCAAAGTAAACTAACGTCCAATCAGAGAAAGGCGTATCACTACATAAACCATCAGTTTAGATTAGCTAAAAAAAATCAGACTCGTATCAAGGCACAGGTAGGTTTAAAAAATAAGCGTTTTATCAGCTTTGGCGATACCGTCAGCGATAAAAACACCATCGCCGTACATTCCAGTATTATGTATGAACATTTTGCCGCAAAAATAGCACCTGGTTATACAAACAGCCCAAGCGATGGCGATAAAATTCGTTTCGATGAAAGTTATATTGCAGGTTTTATCGGTAATTGGGTTATATCATATGGTCGTCAAAATCGTTGGTATGGCCCAACTTGGGATACAAGCTTAAGCCTAACAAACAATGCCAGACCAATTACAGCGTTAAGCCTATCTCGAAAGTCAGCAGAGCCTTTGACCATTCCTTTTACTGAATTTGATATTCCGTGGACCGTAAGCAGCTTTATGGGGCAAATGGATGATGAACGCACAGTTAAAGACACTTTATTATGGGGCTTTAGATTAAATTTTAAACCTTTTAAAAATTTAGAAGTTGGCCTCACCCGTTTGGCACAATGGGGCGGAGAAGGACACTCGCAAAGTTTGTCTACCTTTGGGGATATCTTAATTGGTAGAACCAATTGTGGTATTGATGACTTAGTGTGTGATGAAAACAGCCCTAACCCTGCTAATCAACAAGCGGGCTATGATTTGCGTTATAGTTTCAATTTATTTGATGTACCCATGAGTTTTTATGGACAAAAATTTGCAGAAGATGGCAAAGAGGGTACTTTACAATATGTAACCAAAGCCCAACCTCAAATAGGTTTTGATGCCCATTTAACTATTTTCGACAAACCTAGCACTGTTTTTATTGAATTAGCTGACAGCTTGGCTGATTGTGGAGCAAGAGATAATATTGGTGATTGTTATTATGAACACTCTACCTATACAACAGGCATGCGTTATAATGGTCGTACTGTTGGTAGCACTTATGAGAATGATGCAAAAACTTATGTTTTAGGCACTATTTCACAACTGAGCATCAATACTAGACTTACCGCCAAACTACGCTACTTAGATCTTAACTATGACAATCGTGATAAAGCGCCAAACAATCCCATCATAGGCAACACGGTTACCAGCATCGCTGAACAAGTTTGGATGGTATCGAGTAGTTTGCAGCATGATTATAGAAATTGGCGTTTCATCCTTTCTGGCGACATAAGCCAGTCAAGCTTTGAAAATAACATCGATGATAAAACAGCGTTTAATGCTGCTTTGCAGGTTGAATATAACCTGTAATTATCGATCACTTTGTTTATCTATCTATTTATCGCTAACCTATATAACTAAACCATCTAGCATTTAAATATTTTTCATTTGACAAAATTTGAGTAAATGCGTTATTAATAGATACCTAAATAGATTTTATTATCTTTAAACAGTGTTTAAAGATAATTTAAATACTGTTAAATAATTTCAAAGAGTGAAAAGTCAGAAAATGATATTAGTAATTAAGCAAATTCTCCTCAACCTCCTCCTCGTACTCAAAGTGCGCGGCTAGGTTTTATTGCTTATTCATTAACATTTTCAGATACTACTCGAAAAGAGATTACTCTAAAAATATAAACAGATAAGAATTCATTAAAACCCGCGCTAATCAACGCGGGTTTTTTTACGTCTATGCGTTGGTTAGCTTTTAAAAAATTAGTAAACTAAATTAGACACATAAAGGATAAAAACATGAGCACTTCATCTTCAACAGGTTCATTATCTAAAGGTTCACTACCTAAAGATAATGTCATTATTTTTGACACCACCTTACGTGATGGCGAACAAGCATTAAACGCTAGCTTATCAGTACATGAAAAACTGCAAATTGCGCTATCACTTGAACGTTTAGGCGTCGACATTATGGAAGTTGGCTTTCCTGTGTCGTCTCCAGGTGATTTTGAATCGGTAAAACAAATAGCACGTACCATCAAAAATTCCCGTGTATGTGGTTTAGCTCGCGCGGTTGAAGCTGATATTGATGCCTGTGCAAAAGCATTGAAAGTGGCCGATCAATTTCGTATTCATACGTTTATTTCTACGTCTGATGTTCATGTGCAGCAAAAATTGCGCAAAGAATTTGCCGATGTTCAAGCGATGGCAGTACATGCGGTAAAATATGCACGAAAATTTACTGATGATGTTGAGTTTTCATGTGAAGATGCAGGCCGAACCCCTATTGATAATTTATGTCGCATGGTTGAAGCTGCCATTAATGCCGGCGCCACAACGGTAAATATTCCTGATACGGTTGGCTATACTATGCCTTTTGAATTTCAGGGCATCATTACCGACTTATTTAACCGAGTGCCTAATATTGATAAAGCCATTATTTCGGTACATTGTCATAACGATTTAGGTTTAGCGGTTGCTAATTCTATGGCAGCAGTGCAAGCAGGTGCACGTCAAATTGAGTGTACTATCAATGGTATTGGCGAGCGTGCTGGCAATTGCTCGTTAGAAGAAGTTGCCATGATAATGAAAACTCGCGAAGCTTTATTAGGCGTTAATACCAATATTAACCACCAAGAAATTGCGCGTACATCTAAATTAGTTAGCACGTTATGTAACATGCCTGTACAGTTAAACAAAGCCATTGTTGGTGGCAATGCTTTTAGTCATTCTTCCGGTATTCATCAAGACGGCATGTTAAAAGCCAGTAATACCTACGAAATTATGACCCCAGAAAGTGTCGGTATTGCTAAAACCAAAATGAACTTAACCTCTCGAAGTGGCCGTCATGTTATCAAGCACCGCATGGAAAGTTTAGGCTATCAAGAAAGCGATTATGAACTTGAACAGCTATACAATGACTTTTTAGTGTTAGCCGATAAAAAAGGGCAAGTCTTTGATGATGATTTAGAAGCGATGCTTTTTAATATTCAACAGCAAGATACTCAAGACTACTATCGCTTAGACACCATCAATGTACAATGTGGTGACGGTGAGTTTGCTACTGCTAGCATAAAATTATTATCGGGTGATGAGAGTAGTAAAATACACGCTGCCACGGGTAATGGCCCTGTTGATGCGCTGTATCAAGCGATTAAACAAGCCGTTGATATAGAATTTGAAGTCAGTGACTATAAAATATCAAATAAAGGCTCAGGTGAAGATGGTTTAGGCCAAGCTGATCTAGTTATCACTTGGCAAGGTCGAAATTTTCATGGTTACGGTTTAGCAACTGATGTTATTGAAGCCTCAGGACAAGCATTAATTCATGCATTAAATAGTATCCATAGAGCAATGACTATCGCAGAGCTAAAAGCGGCAAAGTAAAAGCAGCAAAGCTTGTCGCAACGCATATCGTAAGTAAACTAGAATACAAAAAATTAAAAGGTATAGAAAACATGTCCAACATAGCAATTTTAGCCGGTGACGGTATTGGCCCAGAAGTAATGGTTGAAGCCAAAAAAGTATTAGCCGCCATTGCAAAGAAATTTGAGTTAGAAATTAACACGCAAGATTACGATATTGGCGGCGCAGCCATTGATAACCACGGTAATGCTTTACCCGATTCAACCATGACTGGCTGTGAAGCTAGCGATGCTATTTTATTTGGCAGCGTTGGCGGCCCTAAATGGGCAAACTTACCCCCTACAGAGCAACCAGAGCGCTGTGCATTATTAGGCTTACGTGGTCATTTTGATCTGTTTTGCAATATGCGTCCAGCGACATTACAACCTGCCTTATCGTCATTATCAACACTACGCAGTGATATTTCTGAGCAAGGTTTTGATGTATTGATTATTCGTGAGTTAACGGGTGACATCTATTTTGGCGAGCCTAAAGGGCGTAAAGGTGAAGGCGAAGAAGAAACAGGTTTTGATTCTATGTTTTATTCGCGCCGTGAAATAAAGCGAATTGCTCACCTTGCTTTTCAAGCCGCACAAAAACGCAATAACAAAGTAACGTCAGTAGATAAAGCCAACGTGTTAGCCACTAGCCAATTATGGCGTCAAGTCGTAGAAGAAGTCGCCGTAAACTACCCAGAAGTAACGTTAGAACATCTTTATGTTGATAACGCTGCAATGCAGTTAGTGCGCGATCCAAACCAATTTGACGTTATGTTATGTCCAAACTTGTTTGGTGATATTTTATCTGACATCTGCGCAATGATCACCGGCTCTATGGGTTTACTGCCTTCAGCAAGTTTGAACGAGCAAGGTTTTGGTATGTATGAACCGGCTGGTGGTAGTGCTCCAGATATCGCAGGAATGGGTATTGCTAACCCTATAGCACAAATTTTATCTGCCGCACTAATGCTACGTTATAGCTTAAATGAAAATAAAGCGGCCAAAGCAATTGAAGATGCGGTAGCAAAGGCCTTAGATAACGGCGTACTAACCGCTGATTTATTACCTAGTGGTGATAAACAAAACGCTAAAACCACCAGCGAAGTTGGTGATTATATCTGTCAACAAATCGAGGAAGTATAATTATGACAGCTGCTAGTACTATGCCAAAAGATATGCCAAAAGATACGCCAAAAAATATACCAAAGACCATGTACGAAAAATTATGGCAATCACATTTAGTTGAAGACAAGTCAGGTGAAACACCTTTACTTTATGTTGACAGACACTTAATTCATGAAGTCACCTCTCCACAGGCATTTGCCAACTTACGGTTTCATAACCGCCCTGTACGTCATCCTGAGCGCACCATTGCGACGATGGATCATAATATTTCTACCCGTTCAATTGAAATAGATGCGGCTGGTGAAGGTGCCGCAAATCAATTACGCGCATTAGAAAAAAACTGTAAAGAATTTGGTATTGAACTATTTGGTATGGGTCACAAAAACCAAGGTATTGCCCACGTTATAGGGCCAGAGCTTGGATTAACCTTACCGGGTACTATTATTGTTTGTGGCGATTCTCATACCGCCACCCACGGCGCCTTTGGTGCTTTAGCCTTTGGTATTGGCACGTCAGAAGTGGAACACGTATTTGCGACCCAAACCTTACGTCAAACTAAAGCTAAAACCATGAAAATTGAAGTTAAAGGTCATGTTGGTAAAGGGATCAGCGCTAAAGATATAATTTTAGCCATTATTGGCAAAACAGGCAGTGCCGGTGCTACGGGTTATGTAGTTGAATATTGCGGAGAAGCAATAACAGCACTTAGCATGGAAGAACGCATGACTGTGTGTAACATGAGCATAGAATTTGGCGCTAAAGCAGGCTTAATAGCGCCTGACCAAACTACATTTGATTATGTTGCAGGCAAAGAGTACGCGCCAAAAGGCGATATTTTCAAACAAGCAGTTGCAGATTGGAAACAGCTAAAATCAGATGATGATGCCGTTTTTGATACCATTGTTATGCTTGAAGCAAAAAACATTAAAGCCCAAGTCACTTGGGGGACGAACCCAGGGCAAGTGATCAGTATTGATAGTTCAGTGCCCTCTCCTGACGACTTTAACGATCCAACAGAAAAAGAATCATGTATAAGTGCCTTAGCTTATATGGACTTAAGTGCAGGGACAAAAATTACTGATATTCACGTTAACAAAGTATTTATCGGTTCTTGCACTAACTCTCGCATTGAAGATTTACGCGCCGCTGCTAACGTTGTTAAAGATTACACAGCCAAAGGTCAGCGCGTACAAAGCTCTGTAGATGCCATTATTGTTCCAGGCTCTTACCGCGTTAAAGCGCAAGCAGAAAGCGAAGGTTTAGATAAAATATTTAGTGAAGCAGGTTTTGAATGGCGCTTACCGGGTTGTTCTATGTGTTTAGGAATGAATGATGATGTACTTGAAGCAGGCGATCGTTGTGCCTCTACCAGTAACCGTAACTTTGAAGGTCGTCAAGGCCGTGGCAGCCGAACTCACTTAGTTAGCCCTGAAATGGCTGCGGCTGCTGCAATTACGGGTCATTTTGTCGACTTGAACGCATAACCGCCTACAACCTTACTGAGGAATTGAACATGGAAAAATTTAACACACATACAGGCTTGGTTGTGCCATTAGATATCGCCAACGTCGATACCGATCAAATCATCCCAAAACAATTTTTACAAAAAACTGAGCGTGTTGGCTTTGGTGTACATTTATTTCACGATAGCCGTTATTTAGATCATAGTGGTAAAGAGCCAAACCCTGAGTTTATTTTAAATAAACCTGAATATAAAGAAGCCAGCATTTTATTAGCGAGAGAAAACTTTGGCTGTGGTTCAAGTCGCGAACACGCACCATGGGCGTTAGAAGAATACGGTTTTAAAGTTGTTATTGCGCCGAGCTTCGCTGACATATTTTATGGTAACTGTATCAATATTGGTTTATTGCCAATTGAGTTAAGCGAAGATAAAATTGAGCAGTTATTTGCTCAAGCTGTTGATGCTAAACTTACCCTAAAAGTTGACTTAGCTAACAATACCGTGAGCTACGGTGATGTTAGTTTTACTTTTGAACTAGGTAAATTTCACAAGTATTGTTTAGAAGAAGGCGTTGATAGCGTAGGTTGGACACTAAACAAGCTTGATAAAATTAAAGCATTTGAAGCGAATATGCCAGCTTGGCAATAAAAGTAGATAGGTCTAAGCAAAACGAGGTTCAACAAATGTTGCGCCTCGTTTCACTTATCACAAACTACAAAGAACCAGTTCTTCAGAGCCAGCAAGCTAAAATTTTAATATAGGTCTTAAAAACAGAGAGGGTAATTCGCTATTTAAGTGTACAATTCGAACTTAGAAAACTGATAGTGGCTTTAATTAACTCAGCTCGTGAATTATTAAAACTATGATCATCATCGATGAGTTTATATGAAATATTACTATTTTTTGTTTTTCGTAAAGCCGCTAATAATGGTTTGATATGTGATTTGATTGGAATAACATCAGTATCTGCCACAACAAGCAATACTGGTCTACCATTTAGACTGTTAACTCTTCTCACCAAGTTAAGATCTTTACTATGCTCATTCAATTCTTGTTGTCCTTTTACGCCTGACCAACCGTTTAACATGAACAACGAATCACTGTATTCTTTCCATGGTATTTTAGTTTCAGAATCTTCAAACAGTCCTACATCATTAACCCCTAAATTAGCGCCATCATACGCTATTGCACAGTTTACCGATTGGTTATCTAATATACCCGCTATGGCCATATGCCCTCCCATGCTGTGACCAACAATAGAAATTAGGTTGCGATCAATACGTAGCTTAGCTGCGTTATTTTCGTTGCTAAGGTATTGCAATACTGTTTGTACATCTTGTTCTGCATTTAAAAAGGAAAATTCACCTTCACTTCCCCATGCTCCCCGATAATGGAAAAACACTACATTCCATCCTTTACTTCGTAATGCCTGAGCAACATCAAGATTTTTTTCATTCCCTGGATAACCATGTAATAACAATATGGTTGGATGAGAGCCTTTACCCGATGTTTGATAAATAAAGCCTGACATACGCTTACCATTAGCGTTGAACGTAAGTTCAGTTGTACTTGCTGGGTATTTTCCAATAGGTTTTGCGTAAGAGAAATTAGATACGTTTATTATGGTTAAAATACATATTAAACTTAACGAATAAAGGAGTTTCATGTGATTGCCTTTTTAAAGCGGTGATTAAACGATTGTAATAAAAAATACAGCGAAGAAGGTCATTACCAATTCGTTAACGCGGGCAAACTAAATTTTTCGCCTCGATAAGTTAAAATCACTTGTTGAGGCAAAATTTTATCAATAATTACCCCATTGGCAATACTATCGCCTTCATAGCGATCTCGGCCATTAACATTGACCCAGCCCTCACCATCTGAAGCATAAATATGTTGCTCAAAGCGCAAGCTTGGTACACCTTCCTGCACCCAAGTAGGCATTTGCGTTAATGATTTTATTTCACTATTCACCGTTTGCGTACCCCCAGTTTTTAGTTCATTAGCTGATGCACCTTTAGTCTCATCAATAGCCGCTTGAAAACGTGCTAGCAAATCATCAGAAACACCATCAACCGCCTCAACTTGGTAGTTTTTTTGTGTAATGCCTTGTTTGCTTTCTTGTTTAGCATTTTTTTTAGTATACGGTTTAGATTCAGCCTGAGCTTTTGGTAATTCTTCAACCGATTCAATAGTCACAACTTTCACTGATTCTTTATGTAGTGCTAGTATTTTTTCTTGAAGTGCCTCTTGTTTTTCGCTACTTACCACTAACTGCTGTACTTCTTTTGGTTGCTCTTTTACTAACGCATTACTCGCTATTGGTAACGGCTCTTGTGACTGCTGTAGCTGCTCATTTTGTGGCTGATTTTGTGGCTGATTTTGTGGCTGATCATTCTGTCCTAACCAAAAGCCTGTCACTAGCACTGCCACTAACACGCTAGCTGCCAACGCAATTTGGATATTTTTATTCTGCCACCAAATCAGCTGTTCAAAATCATCCCCTAAAGCATGACTCGCCGCTCTTAATACTATTTTTTTATCAACAACCGCATTGTTACTGTTATAGGCTTCCATTAACGCACTATGGCAAAGCAAGTTAATAAGCCTTGGTATGCCCTGAGATAATTTATGAATTGCCGCTAAAGCACCTTTATTGAAAAGTGCTCGATGGCAATCAGCTACCGACAATCGGTGTTTTATATACAAGACTAACTCTTGTTGGCTTAACGGTAACAAATGGTACCGAGCGGTGATACGTTGCGCCAATTGTCGTAAATCGCGACGCTTTAATAGCTGTTGTAATTCAGGTTGGCCAATTAAAATAACTTGTAGTAGTTTCTTAGTGTCGGTTTCTAAATTGGTTAACAAACGAAGTTGTTCTAACACTTGCGGCTCTAAATGCTGAGCTTCATCAATAATCAATAAAGTATTAATGTTATTAGCATGATTTGTTATTAGCTTTTCTGAAATTTTGTCAGTTAACGTTTTTAATGTTGCCCCTGTTTTACGATAACGAATTTTTAATTGATCACAAATAGTCGCCAGCAACTCTTGACTTGACAAGGTTGGATTTAAAATAAAAGCCAATTGCGTATTTTTAGGTAGATCAGCCATTAAGCAACGACTTACTGTAGTTTTACCTGTACCTACTTCGCCAGTAAGTAATACAAACCCACCCGTACCTGAAACATTCGAATTTCCTGAGTTCGCTCCTCCTAAACCATAGCTTAAATGGGTGAGCGCCTCGCGATGCCTGTCACTCATAAATAAGTATTTAGGATCTGGGGCAATAGAAAAAGGCAATTCACTTAACGAGAAGAAATTTGTGTACATAAAGGTTTAACAACTAATAAAAGTATCGACAGAAGAAAACACGCTGATAAAATTAACCTGTTGGTGGCTTTATGTCCACGAATATTGTGATAAACTTTATCTATCGTTATTCATCTATTTGGGCTATTTTTTTGAGCGCTAATACTACCCTTTCAAATATAAGTGAGCTTGATGTTTATCTCGTCGGTGGCGCTGTGCGAGATCAACTGTTAAATAGAGCCAGTAAAGACCACGACTATTTAGTGGTTGGTGCGACTGTTGAGCAGATGCTATCACTTGGTTTTAATCAAGTGGGCAAAGACTTCCCTGTTTTTTTACACCCAAAAACTAAGCAAGAATATGCCCTCGCCCGCACCGAACGTAAACAAGGTCAAGGTTATACTGGTTTTGCCTGTTACGCTGAGCCTGATGTTACGATAGAGCAAGACTTATTACGCCGCGACCTCACCGTTAATGCTATGGCCAAAAGTCGTGATGGAGACATTATTGATCCCTATAATGGCCAGAAAGATCTTGAAAATAGAGTGCTGCGCCATGTCAGCGATGCCTTTATTGAAGATCCATTAAGAGTATTACGTGTGGCTCGATTTGCTGCTCGCTATCACCACTATGGCTTTAGCATTGCGCCTGAAACACTTGAGCTAATGACTAAAATCAGTAAAAGCGGTGAGTTATCAACACTCAGCGCTGAACGCGTTTGGCAAGAAATGCAGCGTTCTCTCTCTGAAGATATAAGATCAGATGGCAATATTGAGCAAGCTCGCCCTGACATTTTTTTTCAAGTATTACATCAATGTCAAGCATTAAAGGCACTTTGGCCTGAGCTAGAAGCATTATGGGGCGTTCCCAACCCTGCACAGTGGCATCCTGAAATTTGTAGTGGTGACCACACCATGATGGTATTGCAGCAAGCGGTAAGACTTACAGCAAATAATGAAAACAAAACAGCAATTCGTTTTGCTGCTTTATGCCATGATCTGGGTAAAGGGTTAACCGCCAATGAACATTGGCCAAGTCATCGTGGCCACGAAAAGGCAGGGTTACCTTTAGTAGAAAAAATTTGTCAACAACTCAAAGTGCCAACTTATTGCAAGCAGTTAGCTTTAAAGGTATGTGAGCATCACTTGCATTGTCATAAAGCGTTCCAGTTAAAACCTAGCACCTTGTTAAGAATTTTTAATCAACTGGATGTATGGCGAAAACCTCAAGAACTTAATGATTTCATTATCGCCTGTAAGAGTGATTTTCTCGGTCGACTAGGCTTTGAAAATCGTCCATATCCACAAGAGCATTATCTAAAAGATGCCATGTTAGCCGCGAGTGAAGTCAACGCTAAAGTTTTTGTGGAACAAGGACTAAAAGGGTTAGAAATAAAAGAGGCAATGATAAAAGAACGCTTAAATGCGATTAAAAAAATTAAAGATCAATATCAAATTGACTAACAGGGAGTGTTCCTCAAATTTATTTAAACCATCTAAAGATAGCTTAAAGTTCTAGTTCAACTCTTGCTAACTCAATTCTTTATACTTTAATTCTTGTTACTTCACTTCTTTCTACTTTAATAAGGGCTTTAGCATTGCTTCTAAGCCATTTAATTTAACTTCATACATTAAAGCTAATTGTTGTCCTAACTTTCCTTCAGGGAAACCTTTACTATGAAACCAAACTAAATAGGGTTCAGGAAGCTGTAATAACTTCCTGCCTGCATACTTGCCAAAAGGCATGGTTTGGTTAACGGCTTCAATTAATACTTGTTGATTTGCTATCACGAAAGGCTTCTCTCTTTTTTGAAATTTTTGTCATCAATTTGCCATCTGAGTGACATAAATTTGTCATCAAATAAACCTACACTTAGCGCAATCATTATACTCTATCTACAAATAAGGAAATACTATGTCAATTATTAGAAAACGTAGTGCTGCTCATAAAAGTTATATTCCTAATAACGCTCGTGATAATCAATATATTTTAGCCGAATTTACTATTACGGATGAACTTATTCAACGATTATCAAAAAACAGTAACCTAGGTAAAAGCTTGAAGCAAGGTGAATATCACGAGCTTTATCAAACTTTAGCCAAGGTACTATTTGATTTATCTGAGCTTTTTGAAGTTGAGAATTGCCAGTTTATTGCAAATGATAAGTTAGCGCGTGTAAGATTTAGCCAAGAAATGCATCAATGGCAAACGAATCAGCAAATTTTATTTTACTATAATCCTGAAAACCACCAATTAAAGAAATCTTTTTTTGATGCCAATATACGAGCCAAAAAAATAGCATTGTTGTTTCTCCCTTCAGGTCAGAACATTAGAGAAAATGCTGCCAGTTTTCATGCTAAAATTTCACAATTAGTTCGCGCCTACACTAAAAAAATAGCCATTGATGAAAGTGATGTTCGTTTACGTGATCATCAGCATATTACCTATGATTTGTTTGCCAAAAACAAACCTACCAATAAAGATAACAGGCTAACAACACAAGCGCATAAACTACGGCCTATTATCACTCGATATGAAAGTAAAAAAGTTAAATTGCCCGAATACCACTCTGCAATGACTTATGCTGTTGTTAATTTACCTATATCAAACAGGTTGCTTAATTTAGTTGAAGTCGATCCTAATTCAACCGACCCATACAATCCACTTTATACCTATTTAACTGATACATTAACTCAAGCGTCAAAACATTATAATTTAAATAATGGTGCCTTAATTGCCAATGGTTTGGTGCCTATTGTGCGCTATAGCATTCATGATATTGTTGCTCGTATTGGTGAACTGCAAATGCTTGGCTACAATCCTGAGCAAAATCCCTGTGGTATCGTAAGTAAATGGGATGCGAATGAACTGGTCGATAATGTGAAATTAATTTTTGTTGCTACCGATAAAAATAAAACTGAACATGGCTTTGGGCGCTTTTTAAATCAAATAGAGCAAACGTTAAAATTGATAGCAACTGAGCTAGAAATGGAGCCAAATAAAGACGAAGTTATTATCAGGTTTCACCAGCATGTCGCTTATAACTTTTAACTTACTAACTTACTAACTTACTAACTTTTAAAAATATAAAATAGGTGTAATGCTAAAAAGTACAAACATACAAAATCAAATTATCATTGTTTGCAAAAAACTGTAACATAGATTATGTTTAATAAGCATATAAGGAGGTATTTCAAAACATGAAAAAAACACCTGTATTTATTAAGACATATTCCAGATCGTAAGCCTTTGTTTAACTGGGTAGGTCATATTATTAACGGTACCTTTTCTTTATACTCACTAACATCAAACCAAATCTAACATCAAATTTTCATCTACTATTAAATGGTTTAATCCTTAAAATAATGATCACTAAGGCAGCGTTTTAGACGCTAAATCAGCAATTTGATGATATGAATTATAACAAGTAGGATCAGGTTGTATAACACCAATAGCTAACTAATGGATGGGTAGACTCTCATAGGATTCTCACTGGGTTTTGCCAAGAAAAAACCTTGGCTATAAACCATACCCAATTCACGTAGTAATTCAAATTCCTCTTTTGTTTCAATTCCTTCAGCAATTATCTGAGCGTTTGATATTCGACCTAGTTCAAAAAGAATTTTTAAGAATTCTCGTTTCATTACGTCTTGATCACATCGGTCAATGAAATACCTGTCGATCTTAACAATATCTGGGCGTAAGTAACTCCACTGCTTAAGACCTGAATAGCCAGCACCAACATCATCAATAGCAATATCAAAACCAAATTTGCGATATTTATTCAATGCTTTAAGTAAAATATCACTATTAGGGAATGGAGATTTTTCACTAATTTCAATAACTACTTGCTTTGCTAACAATCCTGAACGCTCTACTAATTTAATGGTTTCACCATAAGGGTGATCTTTATTAAGCATGACATTCAAACAAATATTAATGAATAATTTACCCTTTAATTTTAGCTCTACAAAACGAGTAATGGCACTTTCTCGACAAAGCAGCTCAAGCTCAGACAGTAAATTATATTTTTCTGCTTTAGAAAATAACAACTCAGGGGAGTAAAGTTCAGTATCTTTCGGCCCACGAGTTAATGCTTCGTAGCCGATAATTAATTCATTTTCAATATCGAAAATTGGCTGAAACACAGTAGTAATATATTTGTTTGATATAATTGATTGTATTGTTGTTTTCATTGAGTTACCTCATTATTTATAATGGGAAGACTACTATGGTTTTATTAGGGCGTGGATTCAAATAGTAATGCCATTGTATAAAAGCGATTTTATTAATAACGAAACTGAGTCAATGCCGCTTTTAATTCTAGACTTAAGTTTTCAACCGCTCTTGCATTATCGAGTACATTATTAGTATTTTCTTTACTTTTATGTGATAGGGAGAAAACACGATCCATCATGTTTTTCACCTCTTTAACTGCTTGTAGTTGTTCACTTTGGTTTTGGTTTACTTGTTCATTTTTACTAATAATTTCAGTAAAAGAATGGGTAATGACTTGTAAGTTAATTTCAGTATCTTTGATTGTTTGCGCGCCTTGGTTGGCAAAGTCCGCATTTTTTCTCATTTGTTGTGCTGCTTCATCTGTCGCTTTTCTGATATTAGCAATCACCGTTTCAATCTCTCCCGTTGATTCTTGAGTACGTTGGGCTAACGAGCGTACTTCGTCGGCAACTACCGCAAAACCACGTCCTTGCTCTCCCGCTCTTGCCGCTTCTATTGCGGCATTTAGGGCTAATAAATTAGTTTGCTCTGCAACCGTTTTTATCACCGTTAAAACTGAGTTAATTTGTTGACCATGTTCTCGTAGAATAGTCATTTGGTCGGCAGAGTGTTCTATTGCTTGTGCAAGTTGCTTAATTTGCATAGAAGATTGCTCTACTACTTTAAAGTTATCCGTAGCATGTATGTCTGCATCTTTACTTACGGTAATCGTATTTTCAGTATATGCTTGCGTTATTTCAACCGCTTTGGTCATTTGCTCAATAGAAATATTTGCGTTAGATAGCTCATTTTGTGTGCTATTGATTTGGCCTTTAGCTTCTTGACAAGCAATAATAGTATTTTCTGTCGCGGAATCTAACGTTGTACCAATATTAGCTAACGTATCAACAAAACCGACAATTCTATCCATCATAATGTTAAAGCTTTGACCAATTTCACCTAATTCATCTTGATTCGTTAGTTCTACTCGTAATGCTAGATTAGACTCTTGCTCTACGTTAATCATGATACGCTGCAGGTGCTTTAGTGGGTTTCTGATAGAGTTAAATATTGACCAACCCAAAAGTAGGATTAACATTGCAATAACGCTTACCGTAATAAATATTATTTGATTGGTTTGACTTGTTAACCTATTGCTCATTAACCTATCTTCATAAGCCAATTGCTTTTGCAATAACACTAATTGATCTAATTTCATTAAGAATGGTTCTAAAGAAGCATACAACTGTAAGTCGACATAATTACCCATACTATAAGAAGACGCTTGCGCCATAAAATCAGTGATTATTGCTATCGCTTCAATGCTACTTTGATAAAGAGGCTCTATGCTTTGAAGTAACTTATTTTCTTGAGCTGATAAGTTTCCCTTTTGGTAGTCTTGCCATTGTTGAACAATTATTTTTTTTCCACTATCTACCTTCTCTTGTGCATCTTGCCATAACGCCATACCGCTACGTGCTTTATGGGTTGTATCAATAATATTTGAAGTAAAAGTTCTAATGATTAAATTAAGCCTTTGTGTTTGGCTCAATCTAGCTTCAAGCTGTTGTTGCGAGTATGAATGGCGATCAGTATATATTTTAATACAAGTAAAAATAATTATGCTAAACATAAGTAAAGGCACTAAGGATAGAATAATAAGTTTACTACTAACACGTGTTAATTTTTTCATTTGAGATCTTAATAATTAAAAGGAAATAAACTAAAAACTAACAGCACAATAGCAAGCCATTATGACGGTAATGTTACCGTACTATTACAGTGATATTACAAAGATATAACAGAGATATTTCAGTGATAAGCCTTGGTCTTTGCTTAATAGAATGTTCTATATGAGAGGTTTAACTGCGATATTTATTGTTGTAATATACCCTTCTGAATAAATATCCTTCTGGATAAATACGCTTTTACTTGCAAGCAAAGCATAATAAAAGCAGATAATAGAATAAACACAATATGGCAAAGATTATGAACCCTGATGCTAAGCTTGATAACAAATTTGATAAAAAGCAACAACTTGCCACTTTAGCAGGAGGTTGTTTTTGGTGTATAGAAGGCGCTTTCAGCCAAGTTGTAGGCATACTTTGTGCCACATCAGGCTATATGGGAGGAAGCTCAACAGCACCAACCTATGAAGATATATGTACTGGCGAAACAGGGCATGCCGAAGTAGTACAACTTAACTTTAACCCTGCACTCATTAGCTACCAAGAAATACTTGAAATATTTTTTACCCTACATGATCCAACGCAGTTAAATCGACAAGGTAATGATATTGGCAGCCAATACCGCTCTGCTGTTTTTTATCATGATCAATCACAAAAGATCATTGCTGAAAAAATTATTCAAGAAATGGCTGATGATAAGATGTTTGAACAAGCGATTGTTACTAAGGTTGACCCTGCCCAAACGTTTTATTCAGGTGAAGAATATCATCAAGATTATGTGAACAATAACCCGGAGAGTCAATATTGTCAGGCGGTGGTTTCACCTAAACTGGCGAAATTTAGACAAACCTTTGTTAATAAATTGAAATGATAGATTAGAAAAATAGCGCTATAGATCTTTAATCATATAATATTTACATCCTGTTTTGGGGTATCCCTCTTGTATCCATTGAGTTTGATATCCTCTGGCTTGATAGAATGGCATCGCTTGAAAGTTTAAAGTATCAAGCAAACACTTGTTACATCCTCTTTTTTTTGCGGCAGCTTCTATTTTAGTTAGTATTTTATCTCCAACTTTTTTACCTCTGTATTGCTCATCTACCCATAAAGTATTGAGCATAAACCAATCACCAAAGCTTCTACCTGCCGCACCAGCAATAATATTGCCCTGCTCGTCAGTCATTTTTATGGCTAATGGTTTTCTTTCACTCACTTCCCAACGCTGCCAATTATACTCCGCAATTTTATTATCTAAGAAAGCAATAAGCTCTTGTTCTGGGTTGTCTATTAGCTCAATATTCACTTAATATATCTTTTATTTTTTGTCATAACCATTATTTAAAACGCATTGATAAATCAATAGCTTGTAAATGCTTAGTTAACGCACCACTAGAAATAAAATCAACGCCTGCTTTCGTGTATTCTTGTAATATTTCTATGGTCATATTGCCAGAAACTTCTAACTTAGCTTTGCCGCGAGTAGCGGTTACCGCTTGATCAATCATAACGGGAGTAAAATTATCTAGCATAATAATATCAGCGCCGGCATCAAGTGCTTGTTGAAGTTCATCCATTGATTCCACTTCAACCTCAACCGTTTTATCACTGTGGTTTTGCTTTGCTGTAGCAACCGCTTGGGCTATACCACCGCAAGCGGCAATATGATTTTCTTTAATTAAAAAGGCATCAAATAAACCTATTCGGTGATTTACGCCACCACCACAAAGCACTGCATATTTTTGCGCGCTACGTAAGCCTGGTAACGTTTTACGGGTATCTAATAACTTGGTATTTGAACCCGCTAATTCTTGTACATAGTGGCTTGTTAAGGTTGCTGTACCAGATAAGGTTTGCAGAAAATTAAGTGCGGTTCGCTCTCCCGTTAACAAGGTACGGGCATTACCTTCTAATTCAAATAAAGTAGTATTAGCTTCAACCATCTCACCATCGTTAACAAACCACGTAATTTTGGTTGTAGGTATCTTTGTAGGTTGTTTTCTACTTTGTGAAGCATCTAATTGGGCAAATACTTCATTAACCCAAGCAACACCGCAAACAATACAATTTTCACGGGTAATGACGGTTGCAACCGCCTGTTCACTTTCAGGAATTAACATTGCAGTAATATCTTGATCTGTACAAGGCATTTGTCCATTAACAACACCTAAGTCTTCTTTAAGCGCCCAAGTAACGGTTGCCGTGATATCGTGTTGTAGTTTTGCCCTCTCTGTGGAAAGAGTAGAAGAAAGAGCTGAGGTAAGTAATTCTGAGTTAAGCATCTGTTATTCCAGTTAAGTCCTGTTAAGGGTGTTCACGTAAGGTAAGTTGTTTACCTGTTTGGCTAAATTCGACTTTTTTTAAGGCGCTCATACCCAACAAAATCTCATCACTTTTCATTGCTGGGTTGATATGCGCCGCGACATTATATAGGAAAATATTGCCAATGCTAAGCTGATCTATTTTTGTTCTGTAAACCGTGACTGTGCCGTTAGCTGTTTGCACAGGGTAGCTACCAAAGCTTTCCAATTGTAATTCATCTGCAATATGAGCAGGAATTGAGACTTGCGTTGCCCCGGTATCAAGCAAAAAAGTGACTGAATAATCGTTTATTGTACCTTGGGTCAGATAATGCCCTTGCCTATTTTGCTTTAGAACCACTTCAGCTTGGCCTGAGTTATTTAAACTCACTTGCGGCTGACTATTAGGATTATATTGTTTATCAAGCACACCTTGAAAAAAATACATCAATAAAGCAATCGCGAAAATCCATGCAAGCCAAACAAATATCTTACCTATTTTGTTTGTCGGGTCATCTTCAGTCATAATAAAGATATTCTTAAGAGTTAAAATTAAAGCTATTGTATGTTGTTAAGCAATCAGAAAAAAGTTATAAAAGGTAATAATTTGCAACCAAGCCTCAACATAAAACATGGCTGGATATTGGCTGTTAATCAGCAAAAGTCAGATTTTTTCACGCCTCGCTCTCAAAATGATCAAGTATCGTTATTGGTTGTTCACAATATATCGTTACCCGCAGGCGAATTTGGCAACAGCCATATAACCGATCTATTTTTAGGTCAACTAGATGCTAATGCGCACCCAAGCTTTGCCGATTTAGCCCAATTACAAGTCTCTGCCCATTGCTTAATTAGGCGTGATGGCAGTATCATTCAATATGTATCTTTTGATGATAAAGCATGGCATGCCGGAGTATCTATTTTCAATGACGTAGATAAATGTAATGACTTTTCTATCGGTATAGAGCTTGAAGGAACTGACGATATTCCTTACGAAAAAGCACAATATGAGGAATTAGCAAAATTAACGGTATGTATTCAAAAAAACTACCCGTTAATTAGTGATAAGAATATAGTCGGTCATTGTGATATAGCTAAAGGGAGAAAAACGGATCCTGGGCAATCATTTAATTGGCCGTATTTTCATCAGTGCTTACAAAAACTAAAAGTTAACGAATAAGGTTATACATACACATGAGTCTACTAAGTTTACTAATCGCCTTAATGGCAGAAAAATCATTATCCTCTTCTGTGTGGTGCTTTGATCACTATTATCAGAAATACGTGACTTTTTTCCAAAACAACTCAACGTTGTCAAAACTTCAAAGCAGTAACCTTAGTTATACACTGTTCTTACTTTTTCCTGTCGCTGTTGTTTATGGTATTTTAAAGTTAGTAGACGACGGATTATTACATTTAATCATTTCAACCTTAATCCTTATCGTGTGTTTTGGTTGCTTCTCTACAAGAAATAGTTATAAACAATACCTACATGCTACCTTTCAAGGAGAGGCAACCACCGCTGAACTGCATCATAAGCAACTTCTGCAAGATAAAAACATCCCTGATATGAGTTTTGGACAAGCACTTATTTGGCTAAATTATCGTTATTACATCGCCATCATGTTATTTTTTGTTTTTTTTGGCGCGGCAGGTGTCGTATTTTATCGTTTGTTAACTGCGGTAATAGAGCAACAAAATGGTTGTTCTTTGGATTCAAAAAACATAAACAGTGAAAACATAGCAGAGCAAACTGATGCTGAATTGGAAAGTGCTAGCGAGCAATACAACGAACAGTCTATCGAACAAGATAACGAGCCTAATATTTCCTCTGGTTGTAAAAATTATCACCATATTCTTTTCTATATCGACTGGTTGCCTGTACGAATAACCTCATTCGGTTATATGTTTGTTGGTCATTTTTCAAAAGCTTTCCCTATGTGGCTAGAAAGCCTGTTTGATGTAAAAAAACCAGCCCATGAAATTCTAATTGATGTAGCTCAAAAATCTGAAGATTTTATGATTGATGAGGACGACTGCACTGCAGAGCCCTGTTTACTAGTACGTTTAGCTAAACGAAATGTATTATTGATATTATCTACTATTTCAATATTAACCTTAGTAGGAATAGTTAGTTAGCGTTTATAACCACTTATCTAGTAAACCGTACCTTGATACTCACCAAAAAATTGGTAAGACCATTAATTTAAAACACTCAAATAAAACGAGTGTTTGAAGTTGCAACTTTACTCTTAATTCCTTTTTTATTAAAAAACCTCCTTGCTTTACTGTTAATCTTCAACTAAATTACATTGCAAACAAGGCGATTATTTGTTACTTTATTGCTTACAAAATAAATGGTAATACCAATTTACCAAGGTTTCACAGGGTAATATTTATCTTTAAATATCACCTTGCGGGTCAGTATTAAAAATAAAAAGAATATTTATTAGGGTTTACCGCTTAATGCCACAGCCATTAAAACAACAGCTCAAGCCTCAGAAATTATCTGACATTATTTTAGTTCAGTTAGAGAAGATGATTATAGAAGGCAGCTTACTGCCCGGTGAAAAGTTATTACCTGAGCGCGAATTAGCCAAACAATTTGAAGTTTCAAGACCATCACTGCGAGAAGCGGTGCAAAAATTGGAAGTAAAAGGTTTGGTTACACGTAAGCAAGGTGGCGGCACTTTTGTCTCCAAAGCTATAATGAAGTCTTTTTCTGATCCTTTATTTGATTTAATGGCTGAAAATAATGAATCACAATTTGATTTATTAGAATTTCGCCATGGCATTGAAGGCATGGCCTCTTATTATGCCGCTATGCGTGGAACTAGCGAAGACTTTAAACATATTCAGGCCAAGCATGAACATATAGGCAACTGTCAATTGGAAGACGATTTTCGCTTAGAAGCTACCGCTGTATATGAGTTTTATTTAGCCATATGTGCAGCATCACACAATGCGGTGATATTACACACCGCCCGCAGCATGTCGGCATTGTTAATAGACAACATAGAACAAAATTTAACAGTTTTAGCCAAACGTCCTGATATCTTTAGCAAGATAACGGATTATAGAAAAAATTTGCTTGACGCTATCATTAGCGGACAGCCAAAAAAGGCTTGGGGTGCAAGTCATCGCCACCTGGCTTTTATTGAGGAGGTTTTACTAAAGCTGACTCAGGAGAACAGCCGCATGGAAAGATCCATGAGACGAATGTAAAGAATTATTAAATATATAAACAAATACTATTGGAGACAACGCAATATGTCAGATCTACCAAACAATGATATTGATTCATTAGAAACCCAAGAATGGTTAGAATCAATGGAGTCAGTATTAGAAAATGAAGGCCCAGAACGTGCACATTTTCTACTTGAAGCATTAATTGATCGTGCCCGTCGCGGTGGTACTCATTTACCTTTTGAGGCCACTACTTCTTATGTAAATACTATTCCTCCGGGACAAGAGCCGCATATGCCTGCGGATCAAACCATTGAATCTCGTATTCGTGCGGCAATTCGTTGGAATGCATTAGCCCTAGTACTACGCGCTTCTAAAAAAGATTTAGAGCTTGGTGGACATATTGGTAGTTTTGCTTCATCGGCAACGCTTTACGATGTAGGTTTCAACCATTTCTTTAAAGCCGCAACCGACAAAGATGGTGGTGATTTTATTTTCGCCCAAGGCCATATTTCTCCGGGTATTTACGCACGAGCATTCTTAGAAGGTCGCTTAACTGAAGAGCAAATGGCAAATTTCCGTCAAGAATGTGATGGCAAAGGTTTATCCTCTTACCCGCATCCACATTTGATGGGGGATTTCTGGCAGTTCCCAACAGTTTCAATGGGCTTAGGTCCTCTTCAAGCTATTTATACTGCCCGTTTCTTAAAATACTTAACTAATCGTGGTATTAAAGATTGTTCAGGTCAACGTGTTTACTGTTTCTTAGGTGACGGTGAAACTGATGAGCCAGAATCATTAGGGGCTATTGGTTTAGCTTCGCGTGAAGGTTTAGACAACTTAACGTTTATCGTTAACTGTAATTTGCAGCGTTTAGATGGCCCGGTACGTGGTAACGGTAAAATCATTCAAGAGCTTGAAGGTACTTTCCGTGGCGCAGGCTGGGAAGTGGTTAAAGTTATTTGGGGTAGCTACTGGGATCCACTTATTGCCCGTGATACTTCAGGTAAGTTATTACAGTTAATGAATGAAACCGTTGATGGTGAATATCAAAACTGTAAAGCTAAAGGTGGTAAATACACGCGTGAGCAGTTCTTCAACAAGTACCCTGAAACCGAAGCGATGGTTGCTAACATGTCTGATAAAGACATCTGGCGCTTAAACCGTGGTGGTCATGATCCAGTAAAAGTTTATGCTGCTTATGAAAGAGCGATGAACACTAAAGGTCGTCCAACAGTAATTTTAGCAAAAACAGTTAAAGGTTTCGGCTTAGGTGCATCGGGTGAAGCATTAAATATAGCGCATAACGTTAAAAAGATGGATGTAGAAGCAATCAAACATTATCGCGATCGTTTTAACATACCAATAAGTGATGAAGATATTGGCGATTTACCTTTCTTCCAATTCCCTAAAGATAGTGAAGAATATAAGTACATGATGGCTCGTCGTGAAGCGTTAGGTGGTTCTCTACCTGCACGTCGTCAGCAACCAGACGAGACACTGGAAATTCCGTCATTAAAATCTTTTGAAGCCATTACCAAGGGCTCTGGCGATCGTGAAGTGTCATCAACCATGACTTTTGTTCGTGTACTTAATAGCTTATTAAAAGACAAAAAAATTGGTAAGCGTATTGTGCCAATTATTCCTGATGAAGCACGTACTTTCGGTATGGAAGGCTTGTTCCGTCAAGTGGGTATTTACGCTAACGAAGGCCAGAAATATATACCTCAAGATGCAGACCAAGTTGCTTATTATCGTGAAGATAAAAAGGGACAAGTACTGCAAGAGGGTATTAATGAATTAGGTGCTATGGCATCGTGGGTTGCCGCAGGTACTTCTTATTCAACGTGTAACGCAACCACTATACCGTTCTATGTTTATTATTCAATGTTTGGTTTCCAACGTGTTGGCGATTTAGCGTGGGCAGCAGGCGATAGCCAAGCGCGTGGTTTCTTATTAGGCGCAACAGCTGGTAGAACCACGCTTAACGGTGAAGGTTTACAGCATCAAGATGGTCATTCTCATATTCAAGCAGGTCTCATTCCAAACTGTGTAACCTATGATCCAACTTATGGATATGAAATTGCGGTTATCATACGTGATGGTTTACGCCGTATGTACGAAGAGAACGAAAATGTTTTCTACTACATGACCTTAATGAACGAGAATTACCAACACCCAGCGATGCCTGACACGAAAGATATTAGTGATCAAATCATCAAAGGGATTTACCAATTAGAGCAAGTCGCTCCGGCTTCAGGTAAAGGAAAGAAAAAAGCCGTAGCCAATGTACAACTAATGGGTTCAGGTACCATTTTACAAAAAGTACGTCAAGCGGCACAAATTCTTGCTAACGACTTTAATATATCAAGCGATGTTTACTCAGTAACGTCATTTAATGAATTAGCTCGTGAAGGTCAAGATGTTACTCGTTGGAACATGCTGCACCCAGAAAGTAAGCCTAGAACACCTTACATCAGTAATATCATCACTAAAGATGCAGGTCCTGCGATCGCGGCAACTGATTACATTAAAAACTATTCAGATCAAGTACGTGCATACATTGACACTGAATATCGTGTATTAGGTACAGACGGTTTTGGTCGCAGTGATAGCCGCGCTAATTTACGTCAACATTTTGAAGTTGATCAAAATTACATTGTTATAGCTGCTTTATTTGAACTAGCTAATCGTGGTGATATTAAACATAGCGTTGTTAGTGATGCCATTAAACGCTTTAACATTGACAGCGACAAAATTAACCCTTTACACGCTTAAGCCAACTAGAATAAGGAAAATAAAATGTCTATTGAAAAAATTCTAGTCCCAGATGTTGGCGGCGAAGAAGTTGAAATTATTGAAATATGTGTTGCTGTTGGCGATACGCTTGAGGCTGATGAAGGCATTGTAACCGTTGAAACTGACAAAGCGTCAATGGATATCCCTGCCCCATTTGCCGGTACTTTAGCAAGTTTATCTGTTGCTGTTGGTGATAAAATTAAAGAAGGCGATGTTATTGGCACCCTTCGACAAGCTCAGGATGAACGTAAAGCTTCTTCGACAGGCTCAGAACAATCGGAGGTGGTAGTCAAAGTACCCGCAGTGACACCTGCAGTTGAAGCAGCCACTGTTGCTCCTGTAGCAGCGCCAGTTGCTTCTGCAATAATTGAAATAGCTGTGCCTGATATAGGTGAAGACGGTGAAGTTGATGTTATCGAAGTACTCGTTAGCGTTGGTGATAGCATTGAAGAAGAAGATGGTTTGATCACCCTTGAAACTGATAAAGCAACCATGGACGTACCGTCAACACATGCCGGTACTGTCAAAGAAGTTTTTATCAATGTTGGTGATAAAGTTAAACAAGGCAGCATCGTTATCAAACTTGAAACGTCAGGTGGTGCGCCAGTTGATGCTCCAGCAAAAGCTGAACCTGTTGCCGAATCTGCTCCGGTTGTAGCGCCTACACCTGCCCCGGCAAAAGTAGCACCAACCACTGCACCAACTAGTTCACCTGTGCCGCATCACCCTCAAGCCGGTAAAGTAAGTAAAGGCGCAATCTACACCTCACCATCAATTCGTCGTATTGCCCGTGAATTTGGTGTTGATTTAACGCTTGTTAAAGGCACAGGCAATAAAGATCGTATTTTAAAAGAAGATGTTCAATCTTATGTGAAATATGAACTTTCTCGTCCAAAAGCGAATGCTGGCAGCTCTGTTGCTGCGGGTGAAGGTGGTTTGCAAGTTGTGAGTGCCAAAGCTATTGATTTCTCGAAATTTGGGGAAATTGAAACTAAAGCATTGTCACGCATTCAAAAAATATCAGGTCCATTCTTACATCGTAACTGGGTAACTATTCCCCATGTAACACAATTTGATGAAGCTGATATCACTAACGTTGAAGCCTTTCGTAAAGAACAAAATGTTGTTTGTGAAAAACAAAAACTTGGTTTTAAAATTACGCCACTCGTCTTTATTTTAAAAGCGGCGGCTGATGCGCTTCGTACCTTCCCTATTTTCTGCTCAAGCTTGAGTGAAGATGGCGAAAACTTAATCATGAAAAAGTATATTCATATTGGTGTTGCTGTTGATACGCCAAATGGATTAGTGGTTCCGGTGGTACGCGATGTTGATCAAAAGGGTATTCACCAGTTATCACGTGAATTACTCGAAATTAGCATTAAGGCGCGCGATGGCAAGTTAAAAGCGGCTGACATGCAAGGTGGCTGCTTTACTATTTCTAGCCTTGGCGGCATTGGCGGCACAGCGTTTACACCAATAGTGAATGCACCAGAAGTAGCTATTTTAGGTGTTTCAAAGTCTGAAATGAAGCCTAAATGGAATGGTAGCGAATTTGAGCCTAAACTAATGCTTCCGTTATCACTGTCTTACGACCATCGTGTAATTGACGGCGCTCTCGCAGCACGCTTTACTGTACACTTAGCTGGCGTGATGTCAGATATTCGTAAATTAATATTGTAATTTTTATTGAGAAACACCCAATAAATATTGGCGAAATTCAACAGTTAAGCGTAGAATTTCGCCCATAAAAACATTTACACAAAATTAGAAAACTTTAACAGTTTTATTGAGGAATAGTATGAGTAACGAAATTAAAACTCAAGTTGTGATTCTAGGTGCTGGCCCTGGTGGTTATTCAGCCGCATTTCGCGCAGCAGATTTAGGCTTAGACGTTGTATTAGTAGAAAGCCGCGCTACCTTAGGTGGTGTATGTTTGAACGTAGGGTGTATCCCATCAAAAGCTTTATTACATGTTGCTAAAGTAATTGACGATGCCGCAGCAATGGCTTCTCATGGTGTAACTTTCGGCGCACCAAAAATCGATCTAGACAAAATTCGTGACTGGAAAGACAGCGTTATAGCGCAGCTTACTGGCGGCTTAGCCGGTATGTCAAAAGCACGTAAAGTAACCACAGTAACAGGCTACGGCAAGTTCACTTCTGACAAAACCATTGCGGTCGAAGCAAGTGACGGCACCAGCACTACCATTACCTTTGACAATGCTATTATTGCTGCTGGTTCATCGGTAGTGAACTTACCTTTCATACCAACGGATGACCCTCGTGTTATTGACTCAACAGGTGCATTAGCACTTGAAGATATACCCGCTGAAATGTTAGTGCTTGGCGGTGGAATTATCGGTTTAGAAATGGGTACTGTGTACGCGGCACTTGGTTCAAACATAAGTGTGGTTGAGTTTGCTGATCAATTAGTGCCTGCAGCGGATAAAGATATTGTAAAAATTTATAATAATTTCAACAAGAAAAAATTCAACATCATGTTATCAACGAAAGTTGTTGGCGTTGAAGCTAAAGACGATGGTTTGTACGTGACTTTTGAAGGTAAACAAGCACCAGCAGAGCCAGTTCGTTATGACAAGATCTTAGTCGCGGTTGGTCGTAAGCCAAATGGTCACTTAGTTGATGCTGATAAAGCAGGTGTTAATGTTGATGAACGTGGTTTCATTAATGTAACAAACGAACTACGCACGAATGTTAATCATATTTTTGCTATTGGTGATGTTGTTGGTCAACCTATGCTTGCTCACAAAGCTGTACATGAAGCGCATTGTGCTGCTGAAGTTATTTCAGGTAAGAAACATACTTTCGAACCTCGTTGCATACCATCAATCGCTTATACTGATCCAGAAATGGCTTGGGTTGGTGTTACCGAGCGTGAAGCAAAAGAGCAAGGCTTAAACATTGAAATAGCTAACTTCCCATGGGCTGCTTCGGGCCGTGCTATTGCTTCAGCGCGTACTGAAGGTAAAACTAAACTCATTTTTGAAAAAGAAACGGGTCGTGTTTTAGGTGGTGCTATTGTTGGTATTAATGCCGGTGAAATGCTGGGTGAAATTTGTTTAGCGGTTGAAATGGGCGCAGATGCTGAAGATGTTGGTTTAACTATTCATGCTCACCCAACCTTAAATGAATCTATTGGCTTAGCGGCTGAAATTTTTGAAGGTTCAATTACTGATTTACCTAATGCAAAAGCGGTAAAGAAAAAGAAATAAATAGCAAAAGAAGAACTAAGTAAACAACACTTTCATTCTTCTGTGTCTTATTTTTTTAAGCCATTACCTTACTTTTAGGTAATGGCTTTTTTATTTCTCTTTCAAAAAGCGTTATCACTTCTTTACGAATTCATTCCCTGATACCTCTCTAATAGTCCTCTAAATTAGTAATACGCTTTTTACTCTTATAATTGTGTTTTATACTGCGGGTAATTTCTTAAACATAATTTATTAAACGTAATTTATTAATCATAGTGAGAGTTCTCTTGAAATTTATTACCTCAAACAAAGCTATTTTAGCGACATCAACACTGGTCGCTACGCTATTACTCAACGCCTGTGTTACAACGCAACAAACTCAAACAGCAAAAGAAAATTCGAACAATGCTTTACATGAAATAGCAAAATTTTTCCCTAGAGCTGAAAACCAATACCTGAGCCAAGAACAAGCATTTAAACGTTCAGATCGTGTTTCAAATATTAACTACAAATTAAATTTTAGCTTAACGGGTGAAGAAAGTTTTTCGGCAAGCTCAACTATCAACTTTGATCTAGCTGATAATAATAACCCACTAACAGTCGACTTAAGTGAAGCAAAAATTGCAAACCTAGTAATTAACGGCAAAACTATGGCTGTCGACAAGCTGAGCAAAAATTACAACAACTGGTTTATAACTTTACCTGCTAAACAGCTTAAACAAGGTGCAAACACAGTTACCGTGAGCTTTACTCGCAAACACAGCACTAATGGGGAAGGTTTACATCGTTTTAAAGACCCTGTTGACGGTAAAGTTTATCTTTATTCTCATTTTGAACCTGCTGCCGCTCAACAAATGTTTGCCTTATTTGATCAACCTGATCTTAAAGCTACTTTTGAACTAACCGTTTCAGCGCCAAAAGCTTGGACGGTGTTTTCTGCAACGAAAGAAAATAAAACCACTCAACAAGGCGACTTTACCCTTTGGCATTTCCCGAAAAGTTTACCCTTAAGCCCTTACAATTTCTCAATGCATGCTGGCCCATATAAAATGTGGCAAGATAATAGCGGAAAATATCCACTACGTTTATTTGCACGCCAATCAGTTGCTAAACAGATAACACCTAAAGACTGGTTCACTTATACCAAACAAGGTTTTGAATTTTTCGATGATTATTTTGGCATAAACTACCCTTTTAAAAAGTACGATCAAGTATTAGTACCTGACTTTTTATATGGCGCTATGGAAAATTCCGCCGCGGTAACCTTTGCTGAAGGTAGCTTTTTAACCAATGGCGAAATGAGTCAAAGCCGCCGACAAAGACTTGCCAGTGTGATAATGCATGAAATGGCACATCAATGGTTTGGTAATTTAGCCACCATGAAGTGGTGGAATGGTTTATGGTTAAATGAAAGTTTTGCCGCTTTTATGGCAACACTTGCAACAAGTGAAGCAACCGAGTTTGATAACGCCTGGCGCAGTTTTTACGCTGGCGGTAAACAAAGCGCCTATCGTGCCGATCAACAGATAACCACCCATCCAATTGAAGTGCCTGTACCGTCAACCGCTAACGCTTTTGACAATATTGATGCGATTACCTATTCAAAGGGCGCTTCGGTTCTAAATCAACTACGTCATTTACTGGGTGAAAAAACATTTCAGCAAGGTATTCATAACTACTTAAAAGACAATGCTTATAAAAATGCCGTATTAGATGATTTTATTAACAGCTTGGCCAAAGCTAGTGGTAAAGATTTGAGCCAATGGCAACAAAACTGGCTTTATCAAGCCGGTGTTAATACCATCGAAGCAAACTACCAATGTAAACAAGGTAAAATCAGCTCTTTTGAACTATTACAAACGGCCGATAAAAGTCAGCCAACGTTACGTGAGCAAAAAGTTCAAATAGCCTTATTTACAGCGAATAACCCAGGGTTTAGTTTAACTAAAAAAGTAGCTGTTATTTATCAAGGAAAAACGACCAAGGTTGAAAATATCGTTGGCACAAATTGCCCTGATTTAGTCTATCCAAATTACCAAGATTGGGCGTTTGTAAAAGTAAATTTAGATAAACGCTCTTTCGCTACCACTAAACAAACACTAGCACAAATTCAAGATCCCTTATTACGTTCAATGCTATGGCAAAGCTTATGGGACAGTGTTCGAGATGGAAAACTGCCACTAAATGAATACTTAACCGTAGCACTAGCCAATGCACCACTTGAACAAGACTACACCACCTTAGGTCAAATATTAGGACAAATATCTTCTGCCAAGGTCTATTTAAACAAAGGGTTAGGCAGCCAGAATGTTTATGTGAAAGATATCGCCTTGCAGCTAGAAGAAATTACTTGGCAAAGCACATTAGCCAATAGTGATAACAAAAATATGCAACGTCGTTGGTTTAACAGTTATTTAAATCTAGCTCACTCTCAAGGTGCATTAGATAATTTGTATAAATTATTAACTGGGCAACATTCGCTTGAGAATTTAATTATCAGCCAAGATATTCGTTGGGATATTATTGCGCAATTGAGTCGCTTTCAACATAGTAAAGCTGCTGAATTAATTGCCCATGAATTAACGCTAGATAGCTCTGACACAGGTGAAAAGTCTGCACTTTATGCGCGAGTGATAGCCCCACAAGCACAAGTAAAAATTGACTGGCTAACAAAAATTCAACAAAAAGATAGTGACATCTCTTTTTCTAAATTGCGTACCGCCATGTCTGCACTTTATCCCAGTGAACAAAATGATTTCAGCGAACAAAGCGCTGTACAACGCATTAATACGTTGAGTGCAATAGACCAACAAAATGGCCCTGTGTTCATGCGCAGTTATGCTCAGTTAATTCCAGCAACTTGCAGTGAAGAGAGTGTTGCTAGATTAAACAAAGCCGTTGCTGAGTTAACGAGTTTGTCTGCAAGTACTAAGCGCAGCTTACTTATTACACAACAAGAAGATAAACGTTGTTTAATGATAAAGCAGGCGATAACAGGTTAATTCTTTACGCTTAATTTCCTACGTTGAAATACTTTAACGTCCTATAATAAAGAGTGAGCAATAAACTTGTTCACTCTTTATTATAAATAGCCATAGGAATATTAATGAAAAAAACAACGTCCATAATACTATTTTTCATTGTACTCAACAGTCTTATTGCTTGCTCTGGTTTAACAGATAATAAAACCCAAAGCACACCTCAATGGGACTTTGATCATCAAGTTCAATTTATACAAACCCAATTAAACAAAAATAATTTTCAGCTTGAAATAATCCCTAATAATAAGGTGAAGTTTACACAACTCGCCACATTTTTACTGCGCAAGTCTTACAGCCTTTGTGGAGGTTATCATTATAAAATTGAAATGATACAAGGCATTGAAAATTATGATGATAAACGCGCTATGCCAAACTATATAGCCTCTTCTTTAATAGCCAAAATAGCATGCTAGTTTTCATTCGTAAAATTTAATGTAATAGAAATAACAAAGGGTTACTATTTTAGTTGATTGCAAGTTTTATCTCGCTTAACCAAAATAAGTAACCCTCAGACTTTATTCTACTTTATTAGATAAAATATACTTTCTATTTATTATTATACCACTTTAATAGGTACAGCTTTCCCCATAAACTTAGTGCTCATCTCTTGTGTCGGAGGAGTGAAGTCAGTCAGGGTAATACCTTCTACAGCAGCTTTGTATTCTTCGATTGTAGGGAAGCGACCAAGTACCGATGAAAGTACAACTAAAGGCGTAGAACCAAGTAGTGATTCACCTTTCTTCTCTGCGGTATCTGCTACAACGCGACCTTGGAACAAGCGTGTTGACGTTGCAATAACCGTGTCACCGGGTTCAGCTTTCTCTTGGTTACCCATACATAAGTTACAACCAGGGCGTTCAAGATACATGATATTTTCGTATTTAGTACGTGCAGCACCTTTCGGGTTTGCATCGTCGAATTCGAAGCCTGAGTACTTTTGTAAAATTTCCCAATCACCTTCAGCTTTAAGCTCATCAACAATGTTGTATGTTGGTGGTGCAATAACTAACGGTGCTTTAAAGGTTACGCTACCATTTTGCTTCTCAATATTACGTAACATTTGTGCGATTATTTGCATGTCACCTTTATGAACCATACAAGAACCAACGAAAGCTAAATCAACAGGCTTGTCTTTGTAAAATGATACCGGACGAATAACATCATGGGTATAACGCTTCGATACGTCTTCATTGTTTACATCTGGATCCGCAATCATTGGCTCATCGATAACGTCAAGATCTACAACTACTTCTGCATAGTATTTAGCGTTATCATCAGGCGATAATGCTGGGGTAGTGCCTGATTTTATCCCTTCGATACGCTTGTCAGCTAAGGCGATTAAACCGTTAAGTGTTTTCGCTTCGTTTTCCATACCCTTATTGATCATAATTTGGATACGGCTCTTAGCAAGCTCAAGTGATTGAATTAACGTTTCATCTTGAGAAATACAGATAGACGCTTTTGCCTTCATCTCTGCAGACCAATCAGTAAATGTGAATGCTTGATCCGCTAATAAAGTACCAATGTGTACTTCAATGACGCGACCTTGGAATACATTCTCGCCACCAAATTGCTTAAGCATTTGCGCTTGAGTTGCGTGAACTACATCACGAAAGTCCATGTGACTTTTCATATGGCCTTTGAACGTTACTTTTACAGACTCAGGAATTGGCATTGCCGCTTCACCTGTTGCTAGTGCAAGCGCCACTGTGCCTGAATCCGCACCAAAAGCGACACCTTTAGACATACGAGTATGTGAGTCACCACCAATGATGATAGCGCGGTCGTCCACAGTAATATCATTCAATACTTTGTGAATAACATCAGTCATTGGGAGATATTCGCCCTTAGGATCACGCGCTGTGATAAGACCAAACTTATTCATAAAGCTCATTAGCTTAGGAATATTAGCTTTTGCTTTACTATCCCATACTGAAGCAGTGTGACAACCTGATTGGTAAGCACCATCAACAATAGGCGAAATAGTAGAAGCAGCCATCGCTTCTAGCTCTTGGCACGTCATTGGGCCTGTAGTGTCCTGAGAACCAACAATGTTCACTGTAACGCGAACATCTGAACCCGCATGCAATGGTGTTTGTGAAGCTACACCAACAGCGTTGTTATTAAAGATTTTTTCAACTGCGGTTAAACCTTGACCTTCGATTGACGTTTCTTTCGAAAGTGCAAATACTTGTGTCGCCTCTACACCTAACGTTTGTGCGGCGAAAGTTTGTAGTTTTTTACCAAATACAACCGCGTAAGAACCACCTGCTTTCATGAATTCCACTTTCTGTGGTGTAAAGGCTGAAGATATGTCAGCGAGTTCTTTGTCACCGTTGTATAACTTCTTCGCTTTTGTATCGATAGTTAACACGGTTCCGGTTGCCACTGAGTAGGCTTCCTCAAGTACCGAATCGCCATTATCGTCAACCACGATGTTGCCGCTTGCATCGACTTTCTTAACCCAGTTTTTAAGGTCAAGACCAATACCACCAGTTACATCCACTGTCGTTAAGAATATTGGAGAAATACCATTCGTACCGGCAACCACGGGTGCAATGTTAATAAAAGGTACGTATGGACTCGCTTGTTTACCAGCCCACAGTGCAACGTTGTTTACACCAGACATACGAGAAGAACCAACACCCATCGTGCCTTTTTCTGCGATAAGCATTACTTTCGCGTTAGGGTGCTTAGCTTGTAATGCTTGTATTTCTTCTTGAGCTTGTGGAGAAATTAAGCATTTGCCATGCAATTCACGGTCCGCACGAGAGTGAGCTTGATGACCCGGCGATAATAAATCAGTTGATATATCACCTTCACCGGCAATATAGGTAACCACGTCAATTTTGTCTGCAATATCGGGTAACTTAGTGAAAAACTCTGCTTGTGCGTAGCTTTCTAAAATATCTTTAGCAATGGCATTGCCCACTTTAAAAGCCGCTTCAAGGCGAGTTGTATCAGCGTCATATAGAAATACTTGTGTTTTTAATACGCTTGAGGCTTGAACAGCTAACGCAGCGTTGTCACCTAATGCAAGGTCGAGTAACACTTCAATAGAAGAGCCGCCTTTCATGTGAGATAACAATTCAAACGCAAACGTAGGTGTAATCTCTGCAACAACCGCTTCAGCTAAAATGATTTCTTTTAGAAAAACAGCTTTTACACCTGCAGCACTAGTCGTGCCCGGCAAGGTGTTATAAATGAAGAAGTTAAGGGAATCTTCGCGATGCTCATTTCCTGAATCTTTAATCTGAGCAATAATCTCAGATAACAAAGCAGCAGCGTCAATTGGCAGAGGAGCCAATCCTAGATCGGTTTTACGACTTTCAATTTCTTTGATGTACTCTAAATATAGACTCATTTAAAACTCTCTCTAGTGCTAATTCGCTAATAACATTGTCATCATTAGCATGGACAAATTTTGTGTTTATTTTACCTGATTTTCTATGCACTACTAATCATTTGGTTAAATAAGCACTATTCACATAAATTATAGAAAGTAGAATGATTATTTATAACAGTTATATTGTTTCTATTACTTATTGATAATATTATAAAAATACACTTCACCTCATCATTTAGTAGTAAAGTCTAATGTTTTAATCCCTCATAATTACCTATATTAAATGTTATAGTAATCGTCTATTGGTTGGTGCTTTTTAACTTTCACGCAAGCATCAGCAAAGATGTATCATTAAATTTTAATCTCAGATGCATAGCAACTTTGTCCTAGTCTTGGTGATCAAATCATCAAGTTCAATCAAAAGAAGTGCTAAGTATCTCTATCATAAAGGTGAATGTCGTGCTTCAAGAATATCGTAACCACGTAGCAGAACGTGCAGCTGAAGGTATCGTACCTAAAGCTTTAGACGCTGAACAAACAGCATCATTAGTAGAATTAGTTAAAAACCCACCAGCAGGTGAAGAAGCCTTTTTAATTGATTTATTAACAAATCGCGTGCCCGCAGGTGTTGATGATGCCGCTTATATTAAAGCAGGATTTTTAGCCGCAGTGACTAAAGGTGAAGCGACTTCATCTATTTTAAGCCCTGAAAAAGCTACTGAATTATTAGGCACCATGTTAGGTGGTTATAACATTCAGCCGATGATTGACCTACTAGAATGTGACAAGCTATCAGCTACAGCAGCTAAAGGATTATCACATACTTTATTAATGTTTGATGCCTTCCATGACGTACAAGAAAAAGCGGAAGCGGGCAATGTTGCTGCTAAACAAGTTATGCAATCTTGGGCCGATGCACAATGGTTCACATCAAAAGAAAAAGTAGCGACAAAAATCACGGTTAAGGTATTTAAAGTTACCGGTGAAACTAACACTGATGATTTATCACCAGCACCTGATGCTTGGTCTCGTCCTGATATTCCATTACACGCGAAAGCGATGCTTAAAATTGCCCGTGAAGGAATTACACCAGATGAAGATGGTGTTATTGGTCCTATCGCTCAGCTTGAAGAAATGCAAAAAGACGGCATTCCACTAGCGTACGTTGGTGATGTTGTCGGTACGGGCTCATCTCGTAAGTCAGCAACTAACTCTGTTTTATGGTTCATGGGCGATGATATCCCTTGTATCCCGAACAAACGTGGTGGCGGTGTCTGTCTAGGTGGTAAAATCGCTCCTATCTTCTATAACACTATGGAAGATTCAGGCGCATTACCCATTGAATTAGACGTGCAAAAAATGAACATGGGTGATGTTATTGACATTTATCCATACGAAGGCGTTGTTAAAAATGCTGCTGGTGAGGTAATTTCAGAATTTACACTTAGCCCAGTATTATTCGACGAAGTTCGTGCTGGTGGTCGTATTCCTCTTATCATTGGTCGTGGTTTAACAGGCCGTGCTCGTGAAGCATTAGGTTTAGAAACTACCGATTTATTTGCAACGCCAGTTGACCCTGCTACGTCTACTAAAGGTTTTACCCTTGCACAGAAAATGGTCGGCAAAGCTTGCAATGTTGAAGGTGTTCGTCCTGGTCAATACTGTGAACCTAAAATGACTACGGTAGGCTCGCAAGATACTACCGGTCCTATGACACGTGATGAATTGAAAGATTTAGCTTGTTTAGGTTTCTCTGCTGATTTAACTATGCAGTCTTTCTGTCATACTTCAGCTTACCCTAAGCCTGTTGATGTTATTACCCATCACACATTACCTGATTTCATGATGAATCGTGGCGGTATTTCACTTCGTCCAGGCGATGGTGTTATTCATTCTTGGTTAAACCGTATGTTGTTACCTGATACTGTAGGTACTGGTGGTGATTCTCATACACGTTTCCCATTAGGTATTTCTTTCCCTGCTGGCTCTGGTTTAGTTGCTTTTGCAGCCGCAACTGGTGTTATGCCACTTGATATGCCTGAATCAGTATTGGTTCGTTTTAAAGGTGAAATGCAACCAGGTATCACATTACGTGATCTAGTACATGCTATCCCTTACTACGGTATCAAAAACGGTTTATTAACCGTTGAAAAAGCTGGTAAAGTCAACGAATTCTCTGGTCGCGTTTTAGAAATTGAAGGTCTTAAAGGCTTATCAGTTGAACAAGCGTTTGAATTATCTGATGCTTCTGCTGAGCGTTCAGCTGCTGGTTGTTCAATAAAACTTGAAGAAGACGCCGTTGCGGAATACTTAACGTCTAACATTGTTATGCTTAAATGGATGATCAGTGAAGGTTACGGCGATGTTCGTACCATTACTCGTCGTATTAAAGGTATGGAAGCATGGTTAGCTAACCCTTCATTAATGGCAGCTGATTCAGATGCTGAATACGCTCACATTATTGAAATTGATTTAGCTGATATTAAAGAGCCTATCGTTTGTTGTCCTAATGACCCTGATGATGCGAAATTATTATCAGAGGTTGCAGGCGTGAAAATTGATGAAGTATTTATCGGTTCATGTATGACTAATATTGGTCATTTCCGTGCTGCTGGTAAATTAATTGACGGTTTCGGTGGCACATTACCAACACGTATGTGGGTAACTCCGCCAACGAAAATGGATAGCGCTCAGTTAAAAGATGAAGGTTACTTCTCAATTTACGGTAAAGCGGGTGCACGTGTTGAGCCTCCTGGATGTTCATTATGTATGGGTAACCAAGCACGTGTTGCTGATAAATCTACTGTACTTTCAACCTCTACGCGTAACTTCCCTAACCGTTTAGGTAATGGCGCAAACGTTTACCTAACGTCAGCAGAGCTTGCTGGTGTTGGTGCTATCTTAGGTAAATTACCTACACCTACTGAGTATATGGTATACGCATCAAAAATTGATGCAACAGCAGCTGATACTTATCGATACTTAAACTTCGATAAGATGGAAAGTTACACAGAAAAAGCGAATAAAGTTATCCTTCAGACTGAAGCTTAATAACGTTGAAATAGTGTTGAAGTAACGTTAAATAAAACGCCCGTTGATTTTAATAATCAACGGGCGTTTTTTTATCTGCTATTTATGCTGATTAACTTATACCAATTGAATTAATGAATACACCACTTAGCGAGAATTATTTCAATTGGTATTATAGCTAATCGAGCGTCTTTTTAAAGCGAAGTGCAGCAATCATCAAACCTACTAGGGTAAAACCTATAAGCCATAGCATATCGAAAGTCATATCAATTACGGCAACATCACGTAGAACAACCCCACGAATTAAACGAATAAAATGAGTAGCAGGTAAAGCCTCTGCTATGTATTGCGCGGCATCTGGCATACCCTCATAAGGAAACATAAAACCTGACAGTAATATCGACGGTAATAAAATAAAGATAGTCATTTGCGTTGATTGCAATTGGTTTGTTGCCAACGTAGAAATGACCAAACCTAAGACCAAACTGGCACAAATAAACAGCAAGGTTGCCAGAGCTAACTGCCATAAACCGCCGTTAATAGGTACATTAAAAAAGAAATACCCTAAACCTAAAATAATAGTGACTTGAATCGCACCAATAAAAATATAAGGGAAAATTTTACCTATCATTAATTCAATTGAGGCTAAAGGCGTGGTTATTAAAAGTTCCATATTGCCGCGTTCTCGTTCACGAACAATGGCACCTGAGGTAAACATGATCATGGTCATGGTGAGAATAATCCCAACAAGGCCGGGTACAATATTCACCACACTACGCTGCTCAGGGTTATACAACAAAGTGACTTCAAAAGTAGGTACATTCCGGTTGGCTGGTTTATCTAATAGCTCCGCTAAGGGCATATTACGTAAACTTTTAATGCTACCAGCAATCGCCGCATCCGAGCCATCAACTATCCATTGAGCAATAGGACGACTAGTTTCTTCATCGCTCGCAGGTGGCAATCCAAAACCTACCGTTGAGTGCCTTACTAAACGTTGACTAACATCGTTAGGAATAATTAACACCGCGCGAACATCGCCTCGGTCAATTGCCGCTTGCACCTGTGGTAGCGAGTTATAATGTTGGGTAAATTTAACGATGCTGGTTGCGGCAACGGTTTGTTGTAATACTCGGCTCAGCGCGGTATTGCTTTGATCGAATATGCCAACAGGAATATGGCGAATATTGGTATTAATGGCAAAGGCAAATAATAATAATTGCACCAATGGAATCATGATCACCATACCAAAGGTCATTCTATCGCGTTTTAGCTGAATTAATTCTTTGACAATAATCGCTTGAATTCTTAATAAGGATCTCATGCTTTAGCCTTGTTCAAATGCAAATTCGATTTCGTGTTACTATGATTACCCGTTGATAACACAAAAACATCTTCAAGACTTGCTCTGACCATGTGCAGCTCTGACTTGTTCGAAATCATCTTGGTACTGTTCAAAAAAGCCATCGGGTTCGTTATGCTTTTATTTACTAATACTCTCAAATGAGCGCCAAGTTGTGATGCTGATACTACCTCGGGCAAGGTTATTAATTGCTGCTTTAACTGCCTAAGATTATTGGTTGATACTTCAATAACATTAGCGGGCATATTGGCCATTAAGTTATCGGGTGAATCGTCAGCGCGTTTAATACCATTTTCTAAAATCGCTAATTTATGACAGCGCTCTGCCTCATCCATATAATGGGTTGACACTAAAATGGTGATGCCCTGATCGCATAAATCAAATAATTGTTCCCAAAATTCACGGCGATTTTCAGGATCTACCGCTGAGGTTGGCTCATCTAAAAATAATAACTTAGGTTTATGCATTACCGCACAAGCAAGCGCTAAACGTTGTTTTTGTCCGCCGCTTAAACTACCACTCAGTTGATTATTAAGTTTCGCTAATTGATAAATGCTGGTTAATTCATCAAGCCGAACTTTTTGCTCTTTGGCTGTTAAACCATAAATTCTAGCGATAAATTGCATGTTTTCTTTAATGGTTAAATCATCGTATAAAGAAAATTTTTGTGTCATATAGCCTATTTGTCTACGCAGTTTCTCTGCATCTTCAGGTAAGTTGCACCCTAATACATTAACGTTGCCAGCACTTGGTTTTAACAAACCAGTGAATAATCGAATAGCGGTGGTTTTTCCTGAGCCATTAGGACCAAGAAAACCATAAATCTGCTGTTTCTCTACTTGTAAGTTGAGTGACGACACCGCTGTCATTGCGCCAAATTTACGGGTTAAATTGTTCGCTTCAATAACTAACTCAGTCATTAGCGTTCACTTAACTTGGTCAACTTCTTTGGTAAAAGCACTTGTACTGGAATACCAATAGGTAAATCAGCTGCACTGTCAGGGAGCACAATTTCGGCCAAATACATTAAATTAGCTCGCTCAGCTTGGTTAAGTGCATAATAAGGCGTAAAGGCAGGCTCTGTGGAAATCCAGCGTACTTTACCTTCTATTAACTGAGACAAACCATCAATTTGTACGCTTAAGCTATCACCAACTTTTATTTGCACCCGATAAGGCTCAGGTATGTAAACACGAGCAAAAGGCGCTTTGCCTGCTAACACAATAGCAACAGGGCTACCTGCGGTAACTCGCTCACCTAAATTCCATGGTAGATTATCTAAAATTCCATGTCGTTTAGCGGTAATAGTTAAGTCACTCAGCTTTTTCTGCTCACTAGCTAGCACGGCAAGATTAGTGGCTAAAATTGCCTCAGCAATGGCTAAATCTTCAATGCGTGTACCATTAACCAGTTGCAACAATTGCTCTTGCGCGCTATTGAGCTTAGCTAAATTTTCATCGCGTGCAGCTAAAGTATTATCGAGAGTTTCCTGGCTGGTCAAATTAGATTTTATTAAACTTTGTGCCCTTGCATAATTCGCCCTGCTTTTAACTAAAGCAGCTTTAGCACCAGCAACTTGCGCTTTGGCAGACGCCACTTCTTCTGCACGAGCGCCATTTCGAGCTTTATCTAAATTTGCTTTCGCTTGCTCTACCTGTGCTTGTGCTTTGCTGACTAACGCTGTTTGCAAAGTATCGTCCAGTTTAACCAACACCATGCCTTTGTTGACTTTACTACCTGCTCTAATAGGCAGTTCAGTAATAATTTCACTTACCGTTGCCGTATGAGCAATACGGTCTCGTTCTAACGTGCCTAAGGCGATATTGGGCTTATCGTTATTACAAGCGGTTAGCAATAGACAAATAAAACTGAGGAATATTTTGCTAGGCATGATAGTCATCTTCCTGATAAATGGTATAAATTTAGCTAATCATCTTTCAGTTTACTCTTCCAAAGGTGAAGTTCAAGCATTTTTGATATGACTATAATGAGAGAGAAAATAGACTTACCCATTGTCACCCTGTTAATATGCGCAACCAAAATATGACTCAATCATATTTTGATTTACCTTTTTATCTACAGCACTGGATTTACGTTCCAGTTAGCTCAATGGAGAACATGATGACTGCAGTTAAAACAACGGGTGCAATTACTATTTGTGCCCTTTATAAATTCGTTCGCTTAGAAAATCATCTAGCATTACGAGACCCCCTATTAGCGACAATGACCAACCTTGAGGTGAAAGGTACACTGCTGTTAGCCGCCGAAGGTATCAATGGTACGATTGCTGGTTCACAAAAAGCGATTGAGCAAGTGCTTAGCTTTTTGCAAGCACAACCTAACTTAGCTGGCATCGTTCATAAAGAGTCATTCAATGATAACAATCCTTTTCATCGCACCAAGGTAAAACTGAAAAAAGAAATTGTTACTATGGGTGTAGGAGGCATAGATCCAAATCAAGTGGTCGGCACTTATGTGAAACCACAAGATTGGAATGCACTCATTTCAGATCCTGAGGTACTACTTGTTGATACGCGTAACGACTACGAAGTTGAAATAGGTACATTTGAAGGGGCATTAAATCCTGATACCGAAACCTTTCGTGAATTTCCACAGTACGTCAAAGATAATTTAGACAAAACTAAACATAAAAAAGTAGCCATGTTTTGTACTGGCGGTATTCGCTGTGAAAAATCGACTGCTTATTTGAAAGAGCAAGGGTTTGAAGAGGTTTATCACCTTGAAGGTGGCATTTTAAAATACCTTGAAGAAGTACCCAGTACCGACACTATGTGGCAAGGCGAATGTTTTGTTTTTGATGGTCGTGTTGCGGTTAATCATGGTTTAGAGCAAGGTCAATATGATCAATGCTTTGCTTGTCGCTTCCCATTAACAGAGCAAGAAAAGCAAAGTGAACATTATATTAAAGGCGTTAGTTGTCATCGCTGTCATGATAAAGTAAGCGAAAAACAACGTAATCGTTTTGCTGAACGTGAGCGACAAATTGCGCTAGCTGCAAAGCGTGGTGAAAACCATATTGGTGGCGATGTTCAAGAAATTATTAATGAACGCCGCCAAGAAAAATCAGATAAAAAATCTGAACAAGCTAAAAAGTAAAAATAAATAGTGTTGGATTAGTTAGATAACGACTCTAACTTCTCTTCAAGTTTTTCTAATTTTTCGTGTATTTTAATATTTTGTGCAAATATATCTTCATTTTGTTTTCTCAACTCTCTGTTTTTAATATTAGTATCGGCAAAGCCAAATATTTTATTGGCAAATACAGCACCTACTCCACCTAATATACCTACACCTAAAATAAACATGATAAAAACAGCAGCCCTGCCAATAAAGGTTATTGGGTAAACATCACCGAACCCAATAGTGGTGGAAGACATCAACATCAACCACAAAGCATCAGCGTAGTTTTGCACCGGGGAATTAACCACGCTTATTTCAGCTAAAAAGGTCACATAGCCTAATATAATATTTAAGAGCGAAAAAACGGCTAACGAAAAAAAGCCTAATATTCCATAATTATAATTTTTAATGCCAAACTCATCAACTTTGTATAGGTTGCTTTTTTCCATAACGTTTTGCAATACGATCATATTTCACTCTGTTCTTGTTAGTTGTATTACTTCAATTGGTATGACTTCAATTGGTATGACTTCATTCGAATTTGTTTTATTGTGCCATTAGTTACTAAATTTTGTAACTGTTGTGATAAAAATTTAATCCAAACTATTGATACAACAAGTAATATATTATTGCATAAAATTAAAAACTAATTAATTATACGACGAATTTACCCTAAATTTAATTTACCTGTGTAATACTCTTATACTAAAGCAAATAAGTAACTTGTTAGTAGCAAAGGAATTAATATGAATATTCGCCATTCAGCCTCCATCGCATTGTGGTCTACTATTGTTTTTAGTACGAATGTCATAGCAAAAGACATTGCTATATACCGTTGGGTTGATGAAAATGATGTTGTTCATTTTAGCCAACATCAACCTCAAAATAGTAATTACTCTCAATTAACAACATTTGCGTCTTATCAGGCAAGAGGAGTAGCGCTGCCAAAAAGTGCTCAGACACCGTCTGTAGATGAGCAATTATCTCAATATAAGAAAGATAAAGCAGAGGTACTTGCTAAAAATGCAGAGATTGCCGAAAAAAACTGTAAAGCGGCTCAACTTAATGAAAAAATGCTGAACTCTTTTAACAAAGTAATGATCACCGACGCTAATGGCAAAAATAGCGTGATGTCAAACAAGGAGAAAAAAGCACAACTTGCGTTAAATAAAGAACATATCAGTTTGTACTGTAAAAAGGAAAACGAAAAAGATTCATAAAGTCAAAACGCTCCCTGCTTTCTTAAACAAAGCGTATTAAATAAGGAGTATTAAACAAAGAGCGCTATAACGATAAGTTTTGAACCTGTAACAGGCCCATTTAATGCTAACCTTTTTAATTAAACATTAACTCACCCTCTTTTTCGGTAATTTTTATTGTCGAACCCTTAGCAAAATATCCTGCCAATATTTTTTGGGATAATGGGTTTTCTATATTTTGTTGGATCGCCCGTTTTAATGGCCTAGCACCAAAAACAGGATCAAATCCTGCTTGAGAAATTAATGCCAACGCCTGTGGACTAACATCTAAACCTAACTCTTGGTGAGCTAACCGTTCTGATAATGCTTTAATCTGAATATCAGCAATTTTCTCAATTTGCGTCACTAACAAGGGATGAAATACTACAGACTCATCAATTCGATTAATAAACTCTGGTTTAAAATGATGACTAACTTCATTCATTACTTGTGCTTTCATTGCATCATATTGACTGTCATCACCAAAACTCTGAATAATATCCGAGCCAATATTTGAGGTCATAATAATGACCGTATTTTTAAAATCTACCGTCCGCCCTTGTCCGTCTGTTAAACGACCATCGTCAAGCACTTGCAATAATATATTAAAAACATCACTGTGAGCTTTTTCTACTTCATCCAATAAAATAACGGAGTATGGTTTACGGCGAACTGCTTCTGTTAAGTATCCTCCTTCTTCATAACCCACATACCCTGGAGGAGCGCCAACTAAACGCGCCACTGAATGTTTTTCCATAAACTCAGACATATCTATACGTATAAGTGAATCTTCGCTATCAAATAGAAAATAAGCGAGTGCTTTTGTTAATTCCGTTTTACCAACCCCGGTAGGGCCTAAGAATAAAAAAGAGCCTATGGGCTGGTTTGGATCCGCCAAACCAGCACGAGATCTTCGAATAGCATTTGACACAGAGGTGACCGCTTCACTTTGCCCAATAACCCGTTGATGTAATGCCTCTTCCATATTGAGTAGTTTTTCACGTTCTTGCTCTAACATTTTCGCAACAGGAATGCCGGTTGCACGGCTAAGCACCTCGGCAATTTCAACATCGGTTACTTTGTTAGCTAATAAGCTCATTTCTTGCATTTCAGCCTGACTCGCTAAATCAAGCTGTTTTTCGAGTTCGGGTAATCGTCCGTATTGCAATTCTGACATTCGGTTAAGATCGCCAGCGCGCTTTGCCGCCTCCAATTCAAGGCGCGCTTGTTCCAGTTCTTCTTTGATCGTTTGAGTGCCATACAGCGCCGCTTTCTCTGTTGTCCAAACCTCATCCAATTCATCATATTCCTGCTGCCTATCATTTATTTGTTCTGAAATATCAGCTAAGCGTTTTTTAGAAGCATCATCAGAGTCTTTTTCTAACGCTTTTTGCTCTAATTTAAGTTGAATTAATCGACGTTCGAGTCGATCTAAATCTTCTGGCTTAGAGTCCATTTGTAAACGGATACTCGAGGCTGCTTCATCAATTAAATCAATCGCTTTATCGGGTAATTGTCTATCACTGATATATCGATGAGACAAGGTAGCAGCAGCAACAATAGCGGGGTCGGTAATGTTCACATTATGGTGAAGCTCGTATCGCTCTTTTAAACCGCGTAAAATGGCAATGGTGTCCTCAACACTGGGCTCTTCTACTAAGACTTTTTGAAAACGACGCTCTAAAGCAGCATCTTTTTCAATATACTTGCGATATTCATCTAACGTTGTTGCCCCAACACAGTGTAGGTCACCACGGGCGAGTGCAGGTTTTAGCATATTCCCTGCATCCATAGCACCATCAGCTTTTCCTGCGCCCACCATGGTATGTAATTCATCAATAAATAAAATGACTTGTCCTTCTTCTTGCGACAACTCATTTAATACTGCTTTTAAGCGTTCTTCAAACTCACCACGATATTTGGCACCTGCAATCAAAGCGCCCATATCTAAAGATAATACCCGTTTATTTTTTAAGCCTTCAGGCACTTCATGATCAACAATACGTTGTGCTAAACCTTCAACAATAGCAGTTTTACCAACCCCTGGCTGACCTATTAATACGGGGTTGTTTTTAGTTCTGCGCTGCAATACTTGTAACGTACGGCGAATTTCATCATCGCGACCAATAACAGGGTCTAATTTGCCTTGCTCGGCACGTTCAGTTAAGTCAACCGTGTATTTTTTCAACGCTTGTCGAACATCTTCAGCATTTTGATCATCAACTTTTTGGCCACCACGTACATGCTCAATAGCAGATTTAATACGTTGTTCGTTAGCGCCTAATTCTTTGAGTATTTTGCCTAAAACACCTTTATCTTCAAGGGCAGCAAGTAAGAACATTTCTGAAGAAATAAATTTATCTGACATTTTTTGAGCATGTTTATCACATAAGTTAAATAACCTACCTGATGCAGCAGACAGTTGAACATCACCATCAGAGCCTTGTACTTGTGCTAAAGATTCTAGGGCTTGTTCAAGTTTAGTTCTTAATGTGCGCACATCAATACCGGCACTTTTCAGTAAAGAAATAACCGAATTACCGTTTTGATTTAACAGTGCCATCATCAAATGTATGGGCTCAATAAATTGATGATCTCGCCCTAATGCAAGTGATTGTGCCCCAGAAATGGATTCTTGAAATGATTGAGTAAATCGATCTAAACGCATAAATATTCTCCTGCCATATGAATCAGTGATATCTTGAAAGAATTACCTATAACATTAGGTCGAATTATGATTTTTTCAATAGAGAACAATGTATTAATTGTTATATTTACGCGCTTATGTATTTCAATCAAGAAATAATGATATTTTTTGTAGAGAGAGAATTTACAAAAGACAAATAAGCGTTGCCATACGGCCTGTAATAGCCTTTTTTCGATAAGAATAATATTTATCAGTGTTGGCGTAAGTACATTCTGGCAATGTACTTATTTGATTAATGCCTAAATTTTCTAATTGCAACTTTGCTATCTTGTGCAAATCAGCTAAATACTTATCTAAAGGGTTACTGTTAGTTTTTTTAGTAAAGTCCTTTTTAAAACATTCATCAAGGCATTCATTTTGTTCAACAAAGGCAGATTTTACCTCGCTACCCACTTCAAAAGCATTTTTTGAAATACAAGGCCCAAGCCAAGCATAAATATCTGCTGTGGGCGTTTTCATTTTTTCGAGTGTCTTGGTAATAATATTGGCGGCTAAGGGACGCCAACCACCATGAATAGCGGCTATTTCATCACCTGATTTCGATACCAATAAAATAGGTAAACAATCGGCAGTCATTATCGCTAAACACGTGTTTTTTTCACTGCTAAAAACAGCATCAGCAATAATAATTTGCTTTGACGCTTGAGTGACTTCAACAACCTCATTACCATGAACTTGTTCAAGCCATTGAATTTTAGTTTTTTTAGGTAACAATGTTTGCAAATAATTACGGTTTTTCTCTACCTGTTTTGCACAATCACCAACATGTAAACCTAAATTAAAACCTTGATAAGGTGATGTTTCATCGCCAGAAAAATCATTTGGGGCTACACGCGTAGTTTGTATGGCTAGCACTTTCTCATCTATATTTTTGTTGCCACTATTTTTTTCGCCTAGTGATGAGTGTACTGGCCATTGAACAAACTCAATGGCTGATTTTGTTCTTGTGCTATTGGCGCTATTAATACTCTTGCGTGGCATTAAGCTTGGTATCAGCATGTAACAGTTCAATCAACTCAACAAAGTCATCGGGTAAGTCAGCATGCCAAGTCATTAACTCGCCTGTTATAGGGTGATATAAAGAAAGCATTGCTGCATGTAATGCTTGGCGTTTAAAACCACGCAACTTGGTGAGTAATTCGGGTGTTGCATTTTTTGGTGGACGCGGTCTGCCACCATAAGTAGGGTCGCCAACAAGTGGGTGAGTAATATGAGCCATGTGTACACGAATTTGGTGGGTACGCCCTGTTTCCAGACGTAAACGTAAACGTGTATGCAGGCGATACTTCTCCATTACTCGATAATGCGTTACAGAAGGCCGGCCTGAAAAAGTTACCGCCATGTGCGTGCGTTTAGTGGCATGACGACCTATAGGTTCATCAACTAGGCCACCCGCGGTCATCAAGCCATTGGCTACGGCTTCATATTCTCGCGTTATTTCTCTTAGTTGCAAAGCGTCAACTAGGTTAGTTTGCGCGGCAATAGTTTTAGCAACAACCATTAACCCTGTTGTGTCTTTGTCTAAACGATGAACGATACCAGCACGAGGCACAACGCCTATCGCTGGAAAATGATGCAATAAAGCATTTAATACCGTGCCATCCGGATTACCGGCTCCTGGGTGAACAACTAAGCCAGCAGGTTTATTAATCACTAAGATATCATCATCTTCATAAACAATATCTAGTGCAATATTTTGTGCTTCAAAACGCCGCTCGGCTTCAACCTCTGCATTAATGGCAATGCTTTCTCCACCATACATTTTTTCTCGTGCTCGGGGTAATACTTCACCATTTACCATCACGCAACCAGCTAAAATCCAATCTTTTAACCTTGAACGTGAATAATCAGGAAACATTATCGCCAATGTTTGGTCTAAACGTTTACCTAAACACGCATCTGGAACTGTATCTTTATGTTGAATTATTTCAGACATTAAACTCTCTTTAAATTTTTTAACGTTGTGCAACTTATGATTGCTAGGTTAGAATGCTAATACACAAGTATGCACTAAGTATAATAGTTTCATTTTACTCTTTTTATGGTATCCATGCTACATGGCTATGAAAGGTTTCATACTTATTTAATTTCAAACAAAGGCGTAATTACAAATTCCATGGAAAAATTGACAACAAAAGTAATATTTATCACGCTCACATTAGCTTTAGCTGGTTGTTCATCTTCAGATAATGAAATCGAAATAGATAAAGTGCCTGATAAATCGGCTCAAGCACTATTTGTAGATGCTAGAACTTCGCTTGATAATGGTTTATATCAAAAAGCGATTCAAATCCTTGGCGCTATTGACTCTCGCTTTCCTTTTGGCCCTATCTCACATCAAGTACAGTTAGATTTGATTTATGCCTATTATAAAGTAGGTGACTCAGCGCAAGGTATTGCGTTAACCGATAGATTTTTGCGTTTAAACCCAAATAATCCAAATACTGATTATGTTTATTACATGCGCGCATTAATTAATTTATCAACAGAAGAAAATTTATTCCAAGATCTTGCTGGTATAGATCGCTCCGATAGAGATCCTACGGCATCACGTGACGCTTTTAATGACTTTAAACGCATTATTACTGATTACCCTGAAAGTAAATATGCTGCCGACTCTCAAAAAAGAATGATTGAGATTAAGTCTCGGTTAGCAAAATATGAGCTTGCCGTGGCAAGATTTTATTTGGAACGTGAAGCTTATGCTTCAGCAGCGAATAGAGGTCGTTATATTATAGAGTATTTCTCGCCAAGCCCTGAATTAGAGCCCGCGTTAGAAATAATGATTAAATGTTACGACAAGCTTGGCTTGGATGACTTAAAGAAAAATGCCTTACAAGTACTCGCGGCAAATTATCCTAATAATTCATTGGTTAGATAAAAGCAGTTGTGGGTAAGAAAAGTTTCGAGTGACTAAGTTCGCTACTCGAAACTATTAAATTTTCACTCGCTGTTTTAAATCGCTTCTTGGTTTTCTTCGCCTGTTCTAATACGAACAATACGCTCGACATCAGTAATAAACACCTTACCATCACCAATTTTACCTGTTTGCGCTGTTTCTAAAATAGCATTTACACAGCGCTCAACATCTTCTTTAGCAATAACTATTTCTAATTTAACTTTAGGCAAGAAATCAACCATATATTCTGCACCACGATAAAGTTCCGTGTGACCTTTTTGTCTACCGAAACCTTTTACTTCAGAGACTGTCATACCGGTAACGCCAATTTCACCTAATGCTTCTCTTACATCGTCTAGTTTGAATGGTTTAATGATCGCTTCAATTTTTTTCATCGTATTTCTCAGTTAAAAGTCCATGATTAGTTATTAATAACATTACAACGCGTTTATCATTATATTTCAATAAGCAGTTGTTATTATTTAGCTAACACATTTATTTTGTTACTATGGTATTCATTCAATATTCCCATAGAAAGTAGGAACCCCATGGATCAGCAAGCCATAATTGATGAAATGAAAGTTCTACCTAAAATTGATGTTCAGTTTGAAATTCGCCGACGGATTAATTTTATAAAATCAACATTAAAAAATTCAGGCTTAAAGACATTAGTGCTTGGTATTAGCGGCGGGGTAGACTCTTCTACCTGTGGCCGTTTAGCACAACTTGCCGTTACAGAATTAAATAGAGAGTTAAACCAAGAACGAAATAATGCGTTAAATGATAGTACAGCCAATGAATTTCAATTTATTGCTGTACGGCTACCTTATGGCGTACAAGCTGATGAAAACGATGCACAACAAGCACTAAATTTTATTCAACCAAGCCATTGTTTAACCACTAACGTGCTTAATGGCGTTAATGGCATACATCAAGCAGTCACTTCAGCGCTTATCGATGCAAGGCTATTATCTGCATCGGAGAGCCAAATAGACTTCTCAAAGGGTAATGTAAAAGCACGTGCACGTATGGTATCTCAATATCATATTGCGGGAATATTAGGCGCGTTAGTACTAGGTACTGATCACAGCGCAGAAAATATTACTGGGTTTTTCACTAAATGGGGTGATGGTGCTTGTGATTTAGCCCCACTTTTTGGTCTTTCAAAACGACAAGTGAGAATGTTAGCGAAGCACTTAGGTGCACCTGCTATTTTAGTTGAAAAAGCACCCACCGCCGATTTAGAAGATTTAGAACCGGGTAAAACTGATGAAGATGCCTTAGGTATCAGTTATGATCAGCTTGACGATTTTCTTGAAGGGAAAACAGTATCACCACAAGTAAGTCAGCATATTATTAATATTTACAAAAAAACGCAGCATAAGCGTCAACCTATTCCAACGATTTACGATTAACACTTTTATGCTGGTGTTATATGTTGGTGTTATATATTGGTATAAAAAGCAATTTTAATTCAATCATAACTAGCAAAATCTATTTTTCTTAACTATACCTAATTTACAAGGAAGTTATTTAAAATGGATTTTTTATGCGCAAACACATATACCCAATTACTCTCAATTCATCTAGTAAAGGTTTTACTCTTATAGAGTTAATGGTTTCAGTTTCTGTTACTTCACTACTTGCTGCAATCGCTGTCCCTAATTTTAATGATTTTATTATTAAAATGCGTGTCGACAACGAAATTTCAAAGTTACACCGAATGCTACTCATTACAAGAAATGTCGCCATTAATAGTGGTCAAAAAACTATACTGTGCCCATTAGACAATAGTTTTCAATGCACAACTCAATGGCAAAATGAGCTGAGTGTTTTTACTGATATTAATAATAATAAACTATTTGATGCTAACGAAAAGATAATCAAAATAAGGGAGGCCATAACAACTGGAGATACACTTGTTTATGGAAAAACTAGAAATAAAATAACATTTAAACCAACTGGACAACTGAGCGGCCTAGCAAATGGTACGTTTCGGTACTGCCCTAAAAGTTACAAAAATCATTCTAGAGGTCTTGTTGTTGCACGCTCTGGTAGAGTATATCAATCAAGCGATATTGATAATGATGGCATTGATGAAAATAGAGGAAATAAAGAGATTAATTGTGAATAAATAATTCAAGTGCATGACGTATAATACCAATTA
>TARA_R110002167_G_scaffold364581_2_pt1 | contig 123765 bp, 124 predicted proteins | sample TARA_R110002167 | Tara Oceans TARA_R110002167 (sample SAMEA4398238) | marine metagenome | biome: Polar Biome; feature: [MES] marine water layer (ENVO:01000295) within the mesopelagic zone...; material: water (ENVO:00002006), including particulate matter (ENVO:01000060) such... | reverse complement strand
CCGATGTTAACGTGCGGTTTATTACGTTCAAACTTTGCCTTAGCCATTTTGATAGCGCCCTTAATTTTTGCGGGGCCATGACGGCCCGTTTCAACATCGCGGGCGATGTATTCTGGATTACGGCAAAAGGCAAGAGAAATGGGTCAGGAGAACCTGTTGGTCTTGGGGAAACCATGCGGCGGCCGCTTGCCAACCCCGCCGCGCGCGGCTTTCCACTCTGACATGTCAGGCTCAGTGCGGGTCTTGCCACCGCCCATTTGCCACGACAGCCCGTCGGCCCATTGGAACGTGGTCAAGTCGCACAAACCACCGTCGATTTCCAAAGTGCCCTGACGGCCAGCAGCTTTCTTGTATTTCTGAAGGCGCACACCCTTGCCACGACCCATTTCGGGCAATTCGTCCGTGGCAAAGACGATCAGCTTGGCGTTCTCGGACGCCACCGCCACATGGTCACCGTTCATGCGTATGCAGGCCTTCGCCACACCGTCGCCGACGTTCAACACCTGTTTGCCGCTGCGGGTTTGCGCGATCACATCGTTTTCGGGCACGATAAATCCGTTGCCCGCATCCGAGGCCACAATCAGGCGCATCCCGGGTTGATGCACCAGAATATCCACGATCTCGCATTCATTGGGCAAGTCCACCATCAAGCGCAGCGGCTCGCCCATGCCGCGCCCGCCGGGCAGGTTGGCGGCAACGACAGTGTAAAACCGCCCGTTTGTGCCGAACACCAACAGCTTGTCGGTGGTTTCCGCGTGGAAGATAAAGCGCGGGCCATCGCCATCTTTGAATTTCATCTCGCGGGTCAGATCAATATGGCCTGTCATCGCGCGGATCCAGCCCATCTGGCTGCACACAACAGTGACCGGCTCCTTGTCGATCATCGCCTCCAGCGGCACCTCGACCACCTCAGCAGCCTCAGAAAATTGCGTGCGGCGCGCACCACCCACGCTATCGCGGCCAAATTGCTTGCGGGTGTCGCGCAATTGCTCGGCAATCTTCGACCACTGCAAATCGCCGTTCTCCAGCAAGTCCTCGAGCCCCGCACGTTCCAGCATCAGCGCGTCGCGTTCCTTGACCAGCTCGATTTCTTCCAAACGGCGCAACGACCGCAGGCGCATGTTCAAAATCGCTTCGGCCTGCACTTCGGACAGTGACATCTCGGGGTCGGCGCCTGCGACGATGGGCGACACATAGGCCGCCTCGGTGAAGGCGCGCGGATGATCCTGGCCCCAGTCCTCGACCATCAGCGCGCGCTTTGGCTCGTCGTCATAGCGGATAATGTCGATCACGCGGTCGAGGTTCAGAAAGGCCACGATAAAGCCCTCGAGCACCTCCAGACGGTGGTCGATCTTTTCCATCCGGTGCTGTGATCTGCGGATCAGCACATCGCGGCGGTGGTCGAGAAACGCGCGCAGCACTTCCTTGAGCGAGCAAACCTTGGGCGTCAAACCGTCGATCAGCACGTTCATGTTCAGGCTAAACCGCGTTTCCAGATCGGAGTTGCGAAACAACATCCCCATCAACATCTCCGGATCGACGGTTTTCGAGCGCGGCTCCAGGATCACGCGGATATCCTCGGCGGATTCGTCGCGCACATCGGCCAGCAAGGGCACCTTCTTCAACTGGATCACTTCGGCCAGTTTTTCGATCAGCTTGGATTTCTGCACCTGATAAGGGATCTCGGTGACAACAATCTGCCACTGCCCGCGGCCCAGATCCTCGACCTCCCATTTTGCGCGCAGGCGGAACGAGCCGCGCCCGGTGCGGTAGGCCTCTGCCATATTCGCTTGCGGCTCCACGATCACGCCGCCGGTGGGGAAATCGGGGCCGCGCACATAGCCCAGCAATGTCTCGTCGCGCACATCTGGCGTCTTGATCATATGCAGGCAGGCATCAACCAGTTCATGCAGGTTGTGCGGCGGAATATTGGTGGCCATGCCCACCGCGATTCCCGTGGACCCATTGGCCAGCAGGTTGGGGAACGACGCGGGGAACACCACAGGTTCTTCCAGCGTGCCATCGTAATTGGGGCGGTAGTCAACCGCGTTTTCGGTCAGCCCTTCCATCAGGGCCTCTGCGGCGGCGGTCATGCGGGCTTCGGTATAGCGCGCTGCCGCAGGGTTATCGCCGTCGATATTGCCAAAATTCCCTTGGCCATGCACCAGCGGGTAGCGCACGTTGAAATCTTGCGCCAGACGGGCCATCGCGTCGTAAATCGCGGCGTCACCATGCGGGTGATAGTTGCCCATCACGTCGCCGGAAATCTTGGCGGATTTGCGGAAACCGCCGTTGCTGGCCAGCTTCAATTCGCGCATCGCATACAAGATACGGCGGTGCACCGGCTTGAGCCCGTCGCGCGCATCGGGCAGCGCGCGGTGCATGATCGTCGAAAGCGCATAGGTCAGATAGCGCTCGCCAATCGCACGGCGCAGCGGTTCGGTGGTTTCCAAGCTGGGCTTGTCCGGATCTATGATATCGTCACTCATGGGCGTGGTGTATCCGCGCGGCACAGGGGCGTAAAGACACCAATACGGGGAACGGCGCGAAGTTTTTCCCTGCCGACCCTTCACAGATTTGTTACTATGAAAGGGTAACGGTTATTCTGTTTACGATTCGATCCGGGGGGATCAAGCTGCCATGACCAAATTTATTGTCGCGTCCTTTTTGATGCTGGGCTGGGGCTTTTACGAGATGTCAGGCGGCGCGGATTTTGTGCCCGAAGTGCGGCCCATCGCACAGGTCGCCGTCAAAACCCAACCGCTGGCCCCCGTGCCGTTTGATGCGCCAATGGTCACGCGGGCGGCCTCGGTTGACGTGCCCGGCTTTCCCGATACCACCGGGGCAAAGGTAATCACAGCCTCGCTTGTGACCACACCGATCCTGCAAGATGTCCCCGCTGTGCAACAGGCCCCGATCGCCGCGATTGACCTGCGGCAGGTGTCGGGTGCCCGCGTCAACATGCGCGCAGGACCAAGCACCAGCTACAGCGTTCTGGACACTTTGGCGCGCGGCACAAATGCCGAAGTGATCGAAGTGACCGCAGATGGCTGGGCGCGCATCCGCGTGACAAGCACCGACCAGATCGGCTGGATGGCGGCGCGGCTTTTGTCGGGCAGCTAACCCTTGCCTGCGCCACCAAGTGGCGTATGTCAGCCCCATGACACAAAAAACGATCCTTATCACCGGCTGCTCGTCTGGCATCGGCTTTGACGCGGCACAGGGGTTTCGCGCACTTGGATGGCGGGTTTTTGCAAGCTGCCGGCAGCAGGTTGATTGTGACCGGCTCATCGCACTCGGCTTTGAAAGCCCACTGATAGATTATGCCGATAGCGCCACGATCAAAAACGGGTTGGCCCAAACACTGGCGGCAACCGGCGGCACGCTCGACGTGCTTTACAACAACGGTGCTTTTGCCTGTCCGGGTGCCGTCGAGGACCTGCCGCGCGACGCCTTGCGGTCGATTTTCGAAGTCAATGTCTTTGGCGGCCACGAATTGAGCTGCCTTGTGATCCCTGTGATGCGCGCCCAAGGGCATGGGCGGATCATCAATTGCTCATCCGTGCTGGGACTGGTCGCGATGAAATGGCGCGGCGCCTATGTGGCCACGAAATACGCTCTTGAAGGGCTGACCGATGTGTTGCGCATCGAAATGGCCGACACCCCGATCAAGGTCATTCTGGTTGAACCCGGCCCGATCACCGCCAATATTCGCAAAAATGCGATACCGCATTTCGAACACTGGATCGATTGGGAAACCTCCGCGCGGGCTGAGCAATACGCCACTTTGCGCGACAGGCTTTATGCCGACAGCGGCCCCGATCTGTTTGAATTGCCTGCAAGTGCGGTGACGAAAAAGCTGATCCACGCGGCGACGTCCCGACGGCCAAAGCCGCGCTACTACGTCACAACACCGACCTATCTGGCGGGCATCTTGCGGCGTATTGCGTCCACGCGCCTTCTTGACGCAGTGATCTCGCGGGTCTGATGGCTTTCTTTCTTCGCCCTGTCTGCTACATCAACACTGACTGACAAAAGGAACATAGCAATGACATCCGATCCCCTCTTTCTGCTGGTCGTTCTGGCGGTTTTCATCGTGCTGGGCATTTTGGTGTTTGGCATCGGCACATTTGGCAAAGGTGGCGAGTTCAACAAAAAGCACGCCAACCGGATCATGCGCTGGCGGATCGGGGCGCAGGCGGTGGCCATCGCATTGATCATGCTATTCATCTACCTGCGCAGCTAGAGGAGCACGACTATGGTCGTCTTGAATAAAATCTACACAAAAACCGGTGACGCGGGCGAAACGGCGTTGGGCAACGGATCGCGGGTGGCCAAGCATTCGTTGCGCGTCACGGCTTACGGCACGGTCGACGAAACCAACGCGACGGTGGGCATGGCGCGGCTGCACGCATCAGGCGACATCGACGCACAACTGACCATGATCCAGAACGACCTGTTTGATCTGGGCGCGGACCTGTGCCGCCCTGATATGGAACACGACGCAGACGCCGACTACCCGCCGCTGCGCATGGCTGACAGTCAAGTGTCGCGTCTTGAGGCCGAGATTGACGCCATGACCAAATCGGTGGAACCGCTGCGCAGCTTTATCCTGCCCGGCGGATCGGCCTTGGCTGCACATCTGCACCTGTGCCGAACCGTTTCGCGGCGCGCCGAAAGGTTGTCGGTGCAGCTGGCAACGCAAGAAACAGTGAACCCTGCGGCGGTCAAATACCTCAACCGCCTGTCGGACTGGTTTTTCCAAGCCGCGCGCATCGCCAACAACAACGGCAAGAACGACGTTTTGTGGATTCCGGGCGCGAACCGCTAGTCTGCGGGCGCAACCGGCATCCAAATTTCGAATCCGCCCTCGCCGGTTTCAGGCACATAGCAAGACCCGTAATACTCAAGCATCGGCCCGTCAGCGGATTGATAGTCCGATGTGTCGACCCACCCCGTCACGGCAGATATCACCTCGCCGATCTGGCTGATATTTTCAGAGGACTTGAATACTGAAAAATGCGCGGCAGGAATCTCTATATGGGTGTAACCATCTGGAATTGAACCCGGCTTTTCGACCTCATAGGCACAAGCATAGCGCCACGCATCCCCCTCAAAACCGTGCATGATCCCGTAAGACCCCTTACCAAACAGGGTTTTGATGTCGCCGATAGCGGCATTGAATGCGACCCATTGCGCCGGAATGGTCGGAATTGCCTCATAGGTCATCGGGCGGTCGAGCCCGATAAAATGACGCTTGGGTTTCCGGATAAAAATTGGTGTGCTGATCTTCAAGCCGCCAAACATCGACAAATCCTTAATGGGGTTTCGTTTGCCAGCGCGATAGACGCGGGACATTCCGGGTCATCAGCCAAGCGATCAGGCGCGCCATTCCCTGTTTGCGCAAGGCATCTATGCCAACCTTCTGCATCTCGGCGGCGGTCACATCAGGCGCCAAAAACCCGCCGTCAGCATAACAATGCGAGCAATATAATGTGTTTTTTGTGCCGTCGGCATTGCGGCCATCGCCTTGCGGGTCTTGCCTGAGCGGCATCCCGCAGCTTTGACATATTTGCCCCATTATCCCTCCGTTTGCACCATAATACCGCAATGTTACATTCCGCCAAGATCAATGTTTACGCTCTTGTTGTCAAAACGTGGCGTCCCTGACCCATGCCGCGTCGATTTTACACTGTTTTCCTGTGCCCCCGCATGGCACAAACCGCTGGAGTGAAAACGCTTTAGAGAATCTAACAGGAGAAAACCGCGATGAAGGTCCTCGTACCCGTCAAACGCGTGATCGACTATAACGTGAAAGTGCGCGTCAAAGCGGACGGCAGCGGTGTTGATCTTGCGAACGTCAAAATGTCGATGAACCCCTTTGATGAGATTGCTGTCGAAGAGGCGATCCGCCTGCGCGAAGCGGGCAAGGTCGAAGAGGTCATTGCGGTCTCGATCGGTGTGAAGCAAGCACAAGAAACATTGCGCACCGCGCTTGCGATGGGTGCGGATCGTGCGATCCTTGTGGTTGCGACAGATGATGTGCACACTGATATCGAACCATTGGCGGTTGCCAAAATTCTTGCCGCTGTGGTGAAAGAAGAGGCCCCCGGGCTGGTTCTGGCAGGCAAGCAGGCGATCGACAATGATATGAACGCCACCGGCCAAATGCTGTCTGCACTCCTGGGCTGGTCGCAGGCCACTTTTGCCTCCGAGCTGGATGTGGACGGCGATCACGCCACAGTCACCCGTGAAGTGGACGGCGGCTTGCAAACCATCAAGGTCAAAATGCCGACAATCGTCACCGTTGATCTGCGCCTGAACGAGCCGCGCTATGCCTCGCTGCCAAACATCATGAAGGCCAAGAAAAAGCCGCTGGATGAAAAGACGCCTGCCGATTACGGCGTCGATGTCACCCCGCGCCTGACCGTTGTCAGCACGATTGAACCTGACACCCGCAAGGCTGGTATCATCGTCAAATCCGTCGATGAGCTGATCGAGAAACTTAAAGAAGTGGGGGCTGTATAACATGGCTGTTCTCCTGATTGGTGAAGTCACCGACGGCGCATTGTCCGTTGATGCCACTGCAAAGGCTGTGATGGCCGTGAAATCCTTGGGCGATGTGACCGTGCTATGCGCTGGCGCAAATGCCTCGGCGGCGGCAGCGGACGCTGCAAAAATCGACGGCGTGAAGGCGGTTCTATGCGCCGAGGATGCCTCGCTTGGTCACCGTTTGGCCGAGCCAACAGCGGCGTTGATCGTCTCGCTTGCGGGCGATTTCAGCCATATCGCGGCACCGGGGACAACAGACGCAAAAAACGTGATGCCACGGGTTGCGGCCCTGCTTGATGTGATGGTGATCTCGGAAGTCACCTCAGTTGTGGACGCTGACACATTCGAGCGGCCGATCTATGCGGGCAACGCGATCCAGACCGTGAAATCGACCGATGCAGTCAAAGTGATGACAATCCGCACCGCCGGTTTTGATGCCGCCGGCATGGGCGGATCAGCCTCTGTGTCCAATATTGGCGCGGCGGCCGATCCGGCGCTGTCGGAATGGGTTGCCGATAAGGTTGCCTCCTCTGACCGGCCTGAACTGACTTCCGCAGGTGTGGTTGTGTCCGGCGGGCGCGGTGTTGGGTCGGAAGAGGACTTCAAACTGATCGAAGGGCTGGCAGACAAGCTTGGTGCTGCGGTCGGTGCGTCGCGAGCGGCAGTCGATTCGGGTTATGCGCCCAACGACTGGCAAGTGGGACAAACCGGCAAGGTGGTTGCACCTGACCTCTATGTCGCCGTGGGTATTTCCGGGGCCATCCAGCACCTTGCAGGCATGAAAGATTCCAAGGTCATCGTCGCGATCAACAAAGACGAAGAAGCCCCGATTTTTCAGGTTGCCGACTTTGGGCTGGTAGCCGATTTGTTCGACGCCGTGCCTGAACTGACGTCAAAACTGTAAAGCGGCCTCCTTGGACGTAATGCATGGCCCGCCCTTTTTGGGGCGGGCTTTTTCACAAGTAGGGTTTGATCACCGGTGCCAAGGCAGCGCTTGCCTCGGCATGGCAACCAACGCCTAACATTTCTGACGCGGCCTTGGCCTGCATCGACGAAAAATACATGCCCTGCGTCCCCATGCGCAGCGCCACAGCCGTTGGCACCACCTCGACGACATCAAGCACCAAACCCCGCAGCTCGTCGATCATCGCCTTGGTGATAAACAAGGGATCAACCTGCAACGGATTATAGTGGGATTGCCACGGATCGTCGGATATCGGCGCGCGCGCAAACCAGAACAAAACCGCCTTGGGGCCAATCTGGCCCAACATATTTTTCATACGCGCAACCCAGGCCTCGCGCAACTCCTGCACAACGATATCGAACCGTTCCGGCGACAGCTTGAACAAGGTGCCCAGCATGTGGCGGGTAAAGGTGAATTCGCTAAAGTCTACCTCGTTGTAGATCGCTTGCAGCACCGTAGAGGCGCGCAAAAAGCGGTCATTGCGACGCGGGTGCACGGAATAAAACCGGTTTGACAGAAAATTCGCACCCATAACCTGCACGACTGTCAGTTTTGCATCGTGACACGCCGACATGATCGTCGGATCGTTCACAAAGGCATCAACACCGCCATTCACGCAGCCAAAATTCACGCAGGTCTTGCCGATCTCTTTTTCCATCATCGCAGGAAACGGGCGGTCAATATATTTGCCAAAGGTTTCAGTTCCGCCAATAAACGCAAGATATGGCGCATCCAAACGGCGGCGCGGCCCGCGGAATAAAATGCGCGACATGCCGTAGCGGCAAGGCGCATAGGTCAGCCCAGCCCCGTCTCTTGTTTCATGTTTCATGGTCTGATGCTTTCGCCGAGTTACAGTTCTTCGCCATAGATTCGTCGAAAGCCATTTCGATTTTGCTAATAAGAAAACTTGAACTTTCTTTTAACGGTTCATCCGCCTTGCCCGTCCCTATCATTGACGCATATGGTGACGGGATCACGAAAGGGACCGCTATGACAATTGAACGTGTAGGCATCGTTGGTGCAGGCCAGATGGGAAACGGCATCGCGCATGTCTTTGCGCTGGCGGGCTACGAGGTTTTGCTCAACGATATCAACGCTGACGCCCTCGACGCAGCGGTGGCATTGATCGATCGGAACCTTGAACGGCAGGTCGGCAAGGGCCAGGTCGAGGCCGCGGCAAAAGCGGATGCCATGGCGCGGATCGGCACCACGCAACGGCTGATCGATCTGGGGCAAACCGATCTTGTGATCGAGGCCGCGACCGAGCGCGAAACGATCAAACAGGCGATCTTTGAGGATCTTGTGCCGCATTTGAAACCTGATACGATTCTGACGTCAAATACCTCGTCGATCTCGATCACACGGCTAGCGTCACGCACCGACCGGCCCGAAAAATTCATGGGGTTCCACTTTATGAACCCTGTGCCGATCATGCAGTTGGTCGAATTGATCCGCGGCATCGCGACCGACGAGCCGACGTTCAAAGCCTGCCAGGAGGTCGTGGCCAAGCTGGGAAAAACCAGCACCGCCTCCGAGGACTTTCCCGCCTTTATCGTGAACCGCATTTTGATGCCGATGATCAACGAGGCGATCTATACGCTTTACGAGGGGGTAGGCTCGGTGCAGTCGATCGACACCTCGCTAAAGCTGGGCGCGAACCACCCGATGGGGCCGCTGGAACTGGCGGATTTTATCGGCTTGGATACATGCCTTGCAATCATGAACGTGCTGCACGACGGGCTGGCAGATACCAAATACCGGCCCTGCCCTTTACTGACAAAATATGTCGAAGCAGGGTGGCTCGGGCGCAAGACCCAGCGCGGGTTTTACGACTACCGAGGCGATGTGCCGGTGCCCACCCGTTAATCTTTCAGGCCCAGTGTATGGGCGCGCAGCCACGCCATAAAGGCGCGCGGATCATCCGCCCTTGCCGCAATCTCGGCAGGATCAACAGGCACACCCACCACGGGTTTTTGCGGTTTGTTCAACGCGTGCACAATTTCGTGCAGCAACAGCCCCTGTCGCAGGGTCGCCGATATCCGGTTGGCAATCTGATAGGCCCGCGAATTTGATCCGGGAAAAAAGCACGGCACAACTGTGGCGCCCGAGGTGCGGATCATCTTGGCGGTGAATACACTCCATTCGCGTTCAATCGCGGGGCCGAACATACTATCGGAACTGGACACCCCACCGGCGGGAAACAGCGCCACGATACCGCCCGCTTTGAGATGATCCATCGCCGCGCGGCGCATATCCACCATCTTTTTCTGCGCTTGCGGCTCATGCGGGAACGGCACAGGGATCATATAGCTGGCGGCATCCTCATCGATGCCCGTCAGCAAAGATCGGGTCAGAATACGGTAGTCATTGCGCACACGGCCAATCATATCGGCCAGTATCATACCATCAACCAAACCATGCGGATGATTGGCCACGAAAACCACCGGTCCGGTCTTGGGAATGCGGGCCAATTGGTCGGCAGGGGTCAGCAGGTCAATGCCCATCACATCCAGCGTGGCGCGCCAAAACGCCTGCCCCTTGAAGCTGCCCATTCTTTCAAAACGGCGAACCAGTCTGGCGATACGTATTTTACCCGTCAGCAACTCGATCAGACGAATAATATTGCGTTTGACCGGACTATCAAAAGTATTGGAATAGGTCAGGCTACTGCGATTATAGACACGCGGCGCGTCTGGGCGATCATCTGGCGCAACCGTGGCTTTCCGGGTCGTGTCTGTCATGGGTCACCCCCTGTTGCGCCGCCAAACGGTCAGCCGCCCTCGCCAAATTTATCCGCGACCAATGCCTCAATGGCGTCGGCCAACGGCGCCGCATCCGGCCCGCTGGTGGTCACGTCAATATAGGTTCCGATCGAGGCTGCCAACATCAAAAGCCCCATGATACTATCGCCGCTGGCATCCATTCCGTCTTTGGTCACCGTCGCGCTTGCGTCAAATTCCTCAACCACGGCGGCAAGTTTGGCCGAGGCGCGGGCGTGCAACCCTTTGATGTTTTCAATCTTCAGACGGCGCTGGGTCATCAGGGTTGCCCAACAGAATGACTATTGATGTATTTATGCGCGGCGTCCAAAGCGGCATCAACCGCGGCAGGAACCGACATATGGCGCGACTTGGCCAGCTTGATAAGCATCGGCAAATTGGCCCCGTATAGGATACGGCGGTTTTGCGGGCTACAGGCACGCAGCGACAAGTTCGACGGGGATCCGCCGAACATATCGGTCACAATCACAACACCATCGCCCTGATCAACCGCATCAGCGGCATCGCAAATCTCGCATTGTTTCAGGCCACGGTCGTCTTCGGGGCCAATCGCCACGCTGCGCATCCCGGTTTGCGCGCCCACCACATGCTCGACCGCCGACAGGTATTCGCCCGCCAATCCGCCATGTGCGACAATCACGATTCCGATCACGCCTTTACCCTCGACTACCGGATGCTTGCGCATCACGCCGTTCCATTTCCCGATGCCGCTTAGACACCTGCCAACCATCCTTCGCAAGGGCCTCTGCCAGTCTTTCGGCAACTGTGACCGAACGGTGTTGCCCGCCGGTGCAGCCAAAGCCGATCGACAGATGTGATTTGCCCTCTTCCTTGTGCGCGGGCAACAAAAGATCCGCCAAACCTTTAATTTTCTCGAAGAATGGAGCAAAGCGCGGGTCAGCCGCGACATAGGCATCGACCGCCGCATCACGCCCGTCCAGCGCGCGCAAGCACTCTTCCCAATGCGGGTTCCGCAAAAACCGGCAATCCATCACAATATCCAACCCGCGTGGCAAGCCGCGTTTGTAGGAAAACGAATGAACCGTCACGCCGAGCACGCGGCCCGCACTGGGGGCAAACCACTTTTCAACGTCTGCACGCAAATCATGCGGCGACATGCCACTGCTATCAATCAGAACATCGGCGCGGGACCGGATGCGCACCAGCAATTCACGCTCTCTGGCAATCCCCGCAAGCGGCGGGCCATCAGAGGCAAGCGGATGCCGGCGGCGGGTCTCTGAATAGCGCCGCACCAGCTCTTCCTCGGCCGCATCCAGATACAGGACCTGTGAAGTGATATCCTGACGTTCGACCAATCCGTCGATGGCCGCGACCAATGCATTTGTGCTGAAATCGCGGTTGCGCACATCAAGCCCCAAGGCCAAAGGCCGGCTTGGCACAGGCCCGTCCAGCAACACCGACAACAGCGAGAGCGGCAGGTTGTCGATCACCTCGTAACCCAGATCTTCCAGCGCATTGATCGCCGTGGACCGGCCCGCACCCGACGGGCCGGTGACCAGCACAAGGTTGGGATGTGTAGGGGTCGATGTTGATCCTGTCTGGGTCATATCCCGCTCCGGCCAGCGCGTAAAAATTGCAGTATCGCTGGCGCAAAATGTAGGCCATCCACACGATGTAGCAAGGGCAGATCATGCCCCAGAACGGTCATGTAACGCGGCGATGGTATCCGGTCCTGTTCGCTCTGGTCCAAATCCACAATCAGAGCAAGCGCTGCGCAAGGCAAAAATGCTGCCTTCAGAATACCGACGCCGCGCGCCTCGATCAGACCGGCGATGGTATCGGGGACAGAGGCGATAATCCGGCCATCTACAGGCCGCAGCACAACACGGTCATCGGCAACAAGCTGCGCGCCGTAAGCCATCAGCGTCAGCGCCAGCGCCGATTTACCGGCCCCGCTTTTGCCCAAAATCAGAACCGCATCACCGTCCAGCCCGACACAGCTTGCGTGCAAAACCTTATCCGCGGATAAGCTTTTCACGCGTCAGACCGGCAGGCCGACAACAAAGCGGGCACCAAGCGGCTCAGAGGTCATATCCGCCTCTGTCGGGCGAATATTCTCGGCCCAGATTACGCCGCCATGCGCCTCGACGATCTGTTTGGAAATCGCAAGCCCAAGACCGGAGTTATTGCCGAACTGCCCTGCGGGACGTTCGGAATAAAACCGTTTGAATACTTTTGTCAGCGCCTCGTTGGGGATGCCGGGGCCAGTATCTTCAACCACGATCAACACGCGGTTCTCGCGCTTGCGCGCCCAAACGCGGATCGCATCGCCATCTTCGCAAAACGAAATCGCATTGGTGATGAGATTGACAAACACCTGCGCCAACCGGCCTTCCAAACCTTGCACCATGATCGGGTCCTCTGGCAGGTCCGCGATATAATCGATGCCTTTGCTATCGGCTTCACGACCAAGGAAGTCGTTGATATTATTTAACATATGTAGAAGGTTAAAGGTTTCTTCTTCTTCTTTGACCAACTCGCTGTCGAGCCGCGAAGCGTTTGATATATCGCTGACCAAACGGTCCAGACGGCGCACGTCATGTTCGATCACATCCAGCAAAGTTGCGCGCTGATCATCGCGCTTGGCGACACGCAGGGTGCCGACGGCGGACCGCAGGGATGCCAGCGGGTTCTTGATCTCATGGGCGACATCGGCGGCAAATTGCTCGTTGCCCTCGATGCGTTCATATAGCGCCGACACCATGCCGCGCAGTGCGCTGGACAGGCGGCCAATTTCGTCGGGGCGCGCGGAAAGATCGGGGATGCGCACGCGGGTTGGCGACATTTTGCGGGCGTTTTTGTCGCGGCCAATTTCGGCGGCGGCGGCCAGATCGGCAAGCGGATTTGCGATCGTCGAGGCAAGGATCAAGCTTAGCACAATGCTGATCACCAGTCCGACAAGGAAAAGGCGCAGCACTTTTTCACGCTCTCGGCGCACCAGCCCGTCCAATTCGCCGGCGGCCCCTTGCACGACGACAACGCCCACCGCAGTCGCGCCCTGCATGATCGGCGAGGTCACGATATAGCGCGTGTTGCCGAGATTGGTCAGCGTTTGCAATTGCGTCTGACCACCTATCGCGGCCACAATGGCTTGGGCGATTTCCGGTCCGGACAGCGGCGTATCTGCGGGTGCAACCGGCGCGCTGCGAATCAGACCGACAACACTGTTCCATGCGCCGTTCAATGTATCGGTCAGAAATGTTGTCCCCTCCGCGCGGTCCAGACCGGCAACCGCGTCATCGACATTCGGGCCATTGGACATCGCGACCATATTGCCTTGCCGGTCATAGATCCCTACGTTGATCCCCGAATGCAAAGCAAGCCCTGCAAGGGTTTGCGCCACGTCGATGCCATCCCCCGACACCAGATTGACCGGTGCTGCCGCGGGCAGTTGCGCTTCAAAAACATCGGCAATCAGTTCTGTTTCGGAAACCAGACCGGTGGCCCGTTGGTAAGCCAGCGTATCGCGCGAGGAATTGATGAACAACACACCTGCAATCAGCAATATCATCGCGATCAGGTTGAAGGTGATGATCTTGCGCGCAATCGGAGAGCCGCGCAGCGCAAGCCAGTTGCGCCGCCGCCGCCGCTCACCCAATTCGGTTTCGCCCAAAGGTTGCGGTGCAACCCAGTCGTCACCCAGCACAAGGTCGGGCGATTTGGCCGCAGCCCGCACAGATTCCAGATTATGGATATCTATTTTGGGGGCCACGGTCATGCCCTACTCTTCGTTGTAGCGGTAGCCGATACCGTAGAGCGTTTCGATTGCCGAGAAGCTGTCATCGGTGTTGCGCATCTTTTTGCGCAGCCGTTTGATATGGCTGTCGATCGTGCGGTCATCGACGTAAACCTGATCGTCATAGGCCACGTCCATCAATTGATCGCGCGACTTCACAAAGCCGGGGCGCTGTGCAAGCGCTTGTAATAAAAGGAATTCGGTGACAGTGAGAGAGACATCATTGCCTTTCCATTTCACCGCATGGCGCAGCGGGTCCATGATCAATTCACCGCGAACCATCACTTTGGTTTCTTCGGTTTCTTCAATCGCTTCGCCGGCAATCGCATCTTGCCGACGCAGCAATGCGCGGATGCGTTCCACCAGCAACCGCTGCGAGAACGGTTTTTTGACATAGTCGTCCGCGCCCATGCGAAGACCCAGAACCTCGTCAATCTCGTCGTCTTTGGAGGTCAGAAAAATGACCGGCATCGACGATTTTTGCCGCACCCGCTGCAACAGATCCATACCATCCATGCGCGGCATTTTGATGTCCAGCACCGCAATATCTGGCATACGTTTGTTAAAGCCATCCAGCGCGGCCTGACCGTCATTATATGTTTCGACCTCGAAACCTTCGGCTTCCAGGGTCATTGCCACCGACGTCAGGATGTTCCTGTCGTCATCGACCAATGCTATTCTTGACATGGGAGTTTACCCTTACTGCTTTATTATTATTTGCCTGCTTTTTGTAATGTTTTCCGCAATTTCAGCCATCGAATCAACCCTCAACTGCGAATCGGGTTACTTCGCGTGCCTTATTTGCCCCGATAAGTGATAAGTAATGACTAATATGCACCAACTTTTGCGTCGGACCCCATTATGGTTGCGCTAACAGTGACTTGGTTGCGCTAACTGCGGCAATCTGGGGTTTCAGCACTTAAAAACATGGTGTTATGCAGGGGTATCGGGGCCGCCATGTGCCCCCAATCAAGGAGCGAACCCATGGACCACGGACAGGTCAACCCAAAGATGAAGCTAGAAGATCAGGGCATCACAGGGCTGGGTTATGTGTATTACAACCGCGCAGAGGCCCAATTGCAGGACGCCGCGGTGGCGGCTGGCGAAGGTGTGACAGGCAAGGGTGGCGCGTTTCTGGTCACCACGGGCAAGCATACAGGCCGGTCGCCGAAAGATAAATTCGTGGTCGCGACCCCATCGGTGAAAGACACGATCTGGTGGGAAAACAACCCGCCGATGCAGGCCGATAAGTTTGACGTGCTTTATGCCGACATGCTGGAGCATATGAAGGGCGGATCCTATGACGTGCAGGATTTGTTTGGCGGAGCCGACCCTGCGCACCGTTTGGACGTGCGTGTGATCACTGAGTTGTCTTGGCACGCGCTTTTCATCCGCCACCTGCTGCGCCGCCCTGAGCCTGCCGAGTTGGCCACATTCGTCCCCGACTTTACGATCATCAACTGCCCGACGTTCAAGGCCGATCCTGCCAGGCACGGTTGCCGCTCGGAGACAGTTATCGCGTTGAATTTTGACGCCAGGCTGATCCTGATCGGTGGCACCGAATACGCAGGTGAAAACAAGAAGTCGGTTTTCACGCTGTTGAACTATTTGTTACCCGAAAAAGGCATCATGCCAATGCATTGTTCGGCCAATCACGCCCCGGGAAACCCAGTTGATACCGCCGTTTTCTTTGGCTTGTCCGGCACGGGTAAAACCACCCTTTCGGCGGACCCTACCCGCACCTTGATCGGCGACGACGAGCACGGCTGGTCGGAGCGCGGCACGTTCAATTTCGAGGGCGGTTGCTATGCCAAGACCATTGGTCTGGACCCCAAGGCCGAACCGGAGATTTATGCCACAACGTCAATGCCGCATACCGTGATCGAGAATATGATCTTTGATCCGCAGACGTTCGAGCTGGATTTTGACGACGATAGTCTGACGGCGAATATGCGCTGTGCCTACCCGTTGGATTATATCGGCAATGCCTCTGAGACGGCCCTTGGCGGGCATCCCAAGAACATCATCATGCTGACCTGTGATGCGTTTGGTGTGCTGCCCCCGATCAGCCGTTTGACCCCCGCGCAGGCGATGTATCATTTCCTGTCGGGCTTCACCTCCAAGGTTGCGGGCACAGAGCGCGGCGTGACCGAGCCGGAGCCCACGTTTTCGACCTGCTTTGGCGCACCGTTCATGCCGCGTCGCCCGGAAGTTTACGGCAACCTGTTGCGCAAAAAGATCGCGTCGCATGGTGCAACCTGCTGGCTGGTAAACACCGGCTGGACTGGTGGCGCTTATGGCACCGGATCAAGGATGCCGATCAAGGCGACCCGCGCGTTGCTGACGGCTGCACTGGATGGGACACTTGTGGAGAATAAGTTCCGCAAAGATCCAAACTTTGGCTTTGAAGTGCCCGAGACCTGTGACGGCGTTGATGCCACGTTGCTGAATCCGCGCGATACCTGGGCGGATAAAGCGGCCTATGATGTGCAGGCAGCCAAGCTGGTGGCGATGTTCAGCGCCAACTTTGAAAAGTATGTGCCATACATTGACGACGACGTGAAGGCGGCGTCCATCGGGTAATCCCTTTTCGGCATGGCAAATACTGTTAAGGTGCACCGTATGAAGTGGTGCACCTTTTTCTTTGCCTTGATGCCTGTCGCTGTGCTGGCGCAGACCGGACCTGACAAACTGGGCGCGAAAATCGACAGCTTTGAGGCGGGGGTTATCTGCGCGCCGCCCACCACCGGTGTTAGCAAGGCCCCCGGGACCGTGGCGGGCACGACAAGTCTGATCGCGGTCGATCCGCCATTTGTATCGACCAAGCGCCGCGTGCCTGCGGTGATCGGGATCGGTTTTGGCGTCAAGGCACGCGCGCTGGACATCGCCGGCATCGAGGGGGTCAGTATCGTGATCAGCCATCCGCCGATGGGCGATCAGGGCACCCAAGTGCAGACATTTGAAAGCCGGATATCGGGGCTGGATCCGTCGCTGACGTTTTACCAGTTCGATTTCAACTACGAGTTGGTCACCGGCCTCTGGCAAATGCAGGCCATGCAGGGCGACACGGTGCTATACCGCACAACTTTTGAAGTGCTGCCGCCATCTCAAGTGCCCGAACTGGCCACGATCTGCGGATTTGAAGAGCAATTGTCGTAGGATGGGTTTTAACCCATCAACCCACGCCGGATCAGGTTCAGCCCGCCGATAAACAGCACGATCAAAGTCAGATGTTTGAACTGTTGTTGATCAATCCGGTCGTGAAGCCGGAATCCGATCAGCAGTCCCACAACCGCAGGCACCACCAATAGCGCCGAGAACGGCAAGGTTTGCCATGTCACGACGCCCGACTGCATATGCGCAAACAGCAACACAACCGCGCCAAGTCCAAAGATCACGCCCTGCACACGAATTTGTTCCGCTTTGGGTGTGTTTCTGGCGACAAGGTAGGCGATGGTTGGCGGCCCCCAGACTCCCGACAATCCGCCGATGAAACCGGCGAAGGCCCCGATGCCAACCTCAAGCACATTGGATTTTTCCGGCAATTTTGGCTGCCAGCCGGCCAATTGCATCAGGGCAAACCCCGAAACCGCAAATCCGATAATCATGAACATGATCTCGGACGGCAGCACCCGCACCAACTGCGCGCTGCTTGCCAAAACCACCCCGCCCGCGATCAGAAAGACCCGAAACCGAATGATCGAGGCCCATGCCTCGCCAAATCCTTGCCGCATGGCCTGGATCCCGTTGGTGATCAGCGTTGGTAAAATCAGCCCCGCCAACGCAAGTTCTGGCGACAGGAATGTCGACAGCCCTGATATCAGAATTGTTGGCATCGCAAAGCCGACCATGCCCTTGATAACGCCGGCAAACAGTCCGACAAGGACCGCGTAGATCAAAAATTGTGGGCTGGTGAGGGTGAAAAGACTATCCATGGTCCTTGTTACGGCGGCATCTATCAAGATGCACTCACTTTTTGCCGCGACACTTTTGTTCAAAATGGTGTAATTTTCGATATGAATATTGCGCTGCACTTGCGAAGGATATATCTCTGCACCTGCACAATACCGGAGACGCGCAATGGCACATGACGGACAGGACATCACAATGACACCAAGCCCCCGAGTGGAGAATTTGACCCAAACCACCGCCAGCACACTGCCTGTCATCGATGCGATCCTGTTGACGGCCAAAGACAACCTGCGCGAGATGGTTACGGACAATGGCCGCATTTCCAGTAATTTGATCGAGGCCCATCAGACCGCCGCCCACGGTGTTGCGTGGCTCGCGACCTATGTGCAGGCCCTGCACCAGATGCAGGCATGGGCGAGCCGCCTGGACGCTGACGCAAAATTTGGCGAGGTCGAGCAGTTGATCCACCAAATCGCCTTTGGTGAATACCTTGCCCAGATTTACGGCGGCATCCAGATGAACCAAGGCGAAATGATCCGCCTGCATGATATGGGTGTCAGCGCCGCCATGCCCGCGGATATCGCCATATTCATCAGTGCGGCCAACACCCAAGCCGCCCGCACCCGTCTGGTTGCATTGATGCACGAGCAGTCCGCCAATATCACGGTCGGCGCATCGGGTCTTGATGACGAGTTGGAGATGATCCGCGAGCAGTTCCGCCGTTTCGCTGTGGAAAAGGTCGAGCCGTTTGCGCATGACTGGCACCTCAAGGACGAGCTGATTCCGATGCAGATCATCGAAGAATTGGCCGAAATGGGTGTCTTTGGCCTGACGATCCCCGAGGAATACGGCGGCTTTGGTCTGTCGAAATCATCGATGTGTGTGGTGTCGGAGGAATTGTCGCGCGGCTATATCGGCGTGGGGTCGCTTGGCACCCGCTCGGAAATTGCCGCCGAATTGATCCTGTGTGGCGGCACCGAAGAGCAAAAACAAAAGTGGTTGCCGCGCATAGCCTCTGCCGAGACATTGCCAACGGCTGTTTTCACCGAGCCAAATACCGGATCAGACTTGGGGAGCTTGCGCACCCGCGCGGTCAAGACCGGTGACGATTGGGAGGTCACGGGCAACAAGACGTGGATCACTCATGCCGCCCGCACCCATGTGATGACCATGCTCGCGCGCACTGATCCGGATTCGAGTGACTACAAGGGCTTGTCGATGTTTCTGGCCGAAAAGATGCCCGGCGATGATGTCGATCCATTCCCGACTGAGGGCATGACCGGTGGTGAAATCGACGTGCTGGGCTATCGCGGCATGAAGGAATACGAGCTGGCGTTTGATGGGTTCAAGGTCAAGGGCGAGAACCTGCTAGGCGGGCAAACCGGCAAAGGGTTCAAACAGTTGATGCAGACGTTCGAGTCTGCCCGCATTCAGACTGCGGCGCGTGCAATTGGGGTGGCGGCGTCCGCACTGGACGTCGGGATGCAATATGCCACGGACCGCAAGCAATTTGGCAAGGCCTTGATCGATTTCCCCCGCGTTTCAGGCAAACTTGCGATGATGGCTGTCGAGATCATGATCGCCCGTCAGTTGACCTATTTCAGCGCGCATGAAAAGGACAACGACCGCCGCTGTGATCTGGAGGCGGGCATGGCCAAGCTGCTGGGCGCCCGCGTGGCGTGGGCCTGTGCCGACAACGCCCTGCAAATCCACGGCGGCAACGGTTTTGCGCTGGAATACAAGATCAGTCGCATTCTGTGTGACGCCCGTATCCTGAACATTTTTGAGGGTGCCGCCGAAATTCAGGCGCAAGTGATTGCCCGCCGCTTGCTGGACTAAGTCGGGCGTCGGCCAAGCCCAAGGCGCGGATGCAATCGCCCCGCGACCAACCAGCCTGCGCCCAAGCCAACAGCGGCGGCGGCAAAAACCCCGCTGACGGGTGCCACCAGCAACACCAGCGCCGCCGCGCCGGGTGTGACGATTCCCGACACATCGCGAAAGCTGGCATAAACGGCCGCCATTTCGGTGCGCTCGGCGGGTCGCACGGCCATCAGGAATGGCAAGCCGCCGCAGACATCCAGAGCCACCAGAAAGATCGAGGCCGCCATGATGCTGATCACGGTTGCCCATGGCGAGGCGGACAACGCCCACCCCAGTGCAAAAAACAGGGCCGCAAAGGCAAAAGCCAGACGCACCGACTGCCGCACGCCTGAGCGGTTCACTTTGCGCAGCATCAGCGGCGTGGTGAACAACAAGCCGTTGCTGATGGACAAAGCCAACGCACCCACTTTGTCGCCAAGGCCGTTTTCGATGGAAAAGATCGGCAGATAGACGACAAATACCCACCACCCACATGACCGCATCACCGCAAAAAACCAGCCTGCGATCAGCCGAGGCTGCGCAAAGAACCGACCAAGATAGGCCACGGGATTGACCGCAGGGGCACGCGCGCGGCTGATTTGCTTGCCGTCGCCCAAGCGCAATTTCCAGAACACACCGATAAGCAGAAGCGCAAAGACCCCCGCGAGAAGGAAAGGCGCGGGGGTCCACCAGTTGAGCAGTGTGACGCCAAGGATCGGACCGATCATCCAAGGGGCCGCACTATAGACCATGCGGGTTGTTTCATTGCGCCCCAGCTCCATCCGGTGAATGTGATCAAGCACATAGGCGTTCAGGCAGACCGTAAAGGTCACGGTGCCCACGGCATTTATCAAAAGCGCGAAGGCCAGCAACTTTGGCACGCCTGTTGATGCCAATGACAGGCCGACAAGATAGGCGCAGCCCGCCAGCGTGAACATCCACCTGCGCGGCACCCAACGCGACATCCAAGGCACCATCAGCCCACAAAATAGCGATGCAAGCCCAACCAGAAAATAGATATGCGACACGGTGGCCGCATCCGAGAAGCCACGGTAGATCACAACGGGCATGACCGACAAAAGCGTGCCACGCACGCCTGCCTCGAGCGCCGCAAGCAAGGCAAAATCCTTGATTTTCGGGGTCGGCGCATGGCTGAGGTAAATCGGGCTGCGGGGTGCGATCATGTGACTATCTTCTGATGGATACCCCCTTAGGGCCGCAAAGCAGGCGTCGTGTCTGGCCCATCTGCGACAGCTCGGGACGCTATTTTTGCCCCCTTGTCTGCAAAAGCGCGTCGATCAGGCGCTGACGCGCGGCAGGCATCGGGCGGTCGCCGAGGCTTTTCAACAGGCGGTGTTCTATAAAAAACCCCGTCGTGCCAAGCGCAGTCACGATTTCCGCATCATCCGCGTCACCTTTTCCTGCCAGAACAGGGGGCAATGGCAACAACCTGTCCGCCCATTCACCCGCCGCGTCGCGACTGACCGCGCGACCGGTGCGTGGGGACACAAAGGCCAGATCCTCGTTGACGCCGCGCACCGCACAGGCCGACAGATCCATCGCAAAGCCCATTTCTTCCAGCAGCGCCTGCTCCCAGCGCAGATAGGCCAGCGGCCAAACATCCGATTGCCCAAGCAAATCCAGCAGCGCGATGGTGCGGTGGTAAAGCGGCAGATGCGCCTCGCGTTCGGGCAGCACCCGCGACAAGAGCGCGCAAACCGCGTTTAGCCCCGAAAGTGCCAAGCGGTCGCCCATGGCCTGTGCTGCGCGACTGCGGACAGGCTCGATGGTGAACGACCCGATATGCTCGTTCAGTCGCGCCTTCCATGTCAGGGCAAGCTGCGCGCCAGGTTGCAAATGCGGGGCGATCTTGCGGCTGACGCCACCGCGCACCACGCCAGCGTGCCGGCCGTATTGCGGTGTGAACACCTCGATAATCATGGAGGTTTCGCCAAGCGGGCGAGCCGATAAAAGCGCGCCCTCATCGGACCAAGCGATCATGCGCGGACCCCCTGCCTCGCTTTTTTCCAAATACTCATTCCAGGCCGGCCTCATCCAACAGATGCCGCCCCTGTTTATCCTCGACCTCGATCACCCAAAGGTCGGGGTCAAAGCCGCGTTGCTTGACGACAGATTGATCCACAAGCGCCTCGTCACCTTCAACAAGGACCACCCATTTCCGGTCGCCCGTCATCATGTCAAACGAGCGTTGAAAGCAGCGCGCTTGTCCGTCCAGCGTGTTGAGTTTGACCAAAACGGCACCCGCGGTCGCATCACCACGTTGCACGACAAAGGCCGGAATTTCAACCAGCCGCAACCGCGTCAAATATGCGGAAACCCAGAGGTCCGCAGTCAGTCTCATGCATTGCCGTCTTTGAAATCAAGGCCCATTTCCGAATAGCGCTCGGAGTCCTCCAGCCAGTTTGGCCGCACTTTGATCTGCAAGAACAGGTGCACGCGGCGATCAAGAAATTCTTCCAGCTCGATGCGCGCCGCGGTGCTGATCGCTTTGATGGTCTCGCCTTTGTTGCCCAGCACGATACCTTTGTGGCCGTCGCGCATCACATAGATGACCTGGTCGATCCGGCAGGAGCCGTCTTTGCGGTCTTCCCAGTTTTCGGTCTCGACGGTCAGCTGGTAGGGCAATTCCTGATGCAGGCGCAGGGTCAGTTTCTCGCGCGTTGTTTCCGCGGCAATCATGCGCAAGGGCAGATCGGCGATTTGATCTTCGGGGTAAAGCCACGGACCTTCGGGCAATTGATGCGACAGCCATTCGCGCAGCGCGTCGGTGCCGTGCCCGCGCTCAGCCGAGATCATAAAGGTTTGCACAAAGTCGAACGCTTCGTTCATTTCCTCGGCGAGGCCCAAAAGTTTATCGGTTTTCACCTTGTCGATCTTGTTGATCGCCAAGGCCACGGGCGCGCCGCCCGAGTGTTCTTTAAGACGCTCGATAATGGCTTTCACGCCCTCGGACCGGCCACGGTGCGCCTCGATCATCAGCACAACGACATCAGCATCTGCCGCCCCGCCCCAAGCCGCTTTGACCATGGCGCGGTCAAGGCGCCGGCGCGGTTTGAACAGGCCGGGGGTGTCGACGAAAACCAGCTGCGATCGCCCTTCAATAGCGACGCCGCGAATGCGCGTGCGGGTGGTTTGCACCTTGTGGGTCACGATCGACACTTTGGCGCCGACCATTTTATTCAACAGCGTCGACTTGCCCGCGTTGGGTTCGCCAATCAGTGCCACAAAGCCTGCTTTGGTGGGCGCGTCAGTCATGACTGTTCTACTTTCTGCAATAATGCGGCAGCAGCGGCCTGTTCGGCGTGGCGTTTGGAGCCTGCTGTTGCCTGTTCAGATGGGCCTGAGGCCAAGCGGACCTCGATGGTGAATACCGGTTGGTGGTCGGGGCCAGAGCGCGCCACCTCGACGTAGACCGGTGGCACTTCGCCGCGCGCCTGTGCCCATTCTTGCAGGGATGTTTTTGCGTCGCGGGCGTCATCGGCCACATTGCTGACCCGCGCACCCCAAAGGTGCAGGATCACGCGACGCGCGGCCTCGAACCCCCCGTCCTGATAGACCGCTGCGATCACGGCCTCCATGGCGTCCGCAAGCAGGGCTTCCTTGCGCCGCCCGCCTGATTTCATCTCGGAGCGGCCCAATTTCAGCACAGCGCCAAGGTCGATCTGGCGGGCCACATCGGCACAGGCTTCGCGGCGCACAAGGGCGTTGAAGCGCGGCGCAAGCAGCCCTTCGGGCGCACCCGGATCGGCGGCAAGAAGCGCCTCGGCCATCACTAGCCCCAGCACCCGGTCGCCCAAGAATTCAAGCCGCTGGTTGTCGTCGCGGTGCGGTGACACCATCGACGAGTGTGTGACAGAGCGCACAAGGAAATCGGGCTTGGTAAAGTCATAGCCCAGACGCCCGCAAAAGGCCTGAAGGTCAGCGGATAATTTCACTCAACAGCCTTAAAGAAGCGGTCCGAGCGCCAAGTCCAGAATGCCAGCATCGAGCGCCCCGCAGAGGAGAAAATGATGCGATCGGCGCGTCCTACAATATCCTCGCGCGGCACAAAACCGACGCCGCGCAATTGCTGCGGCACGCGGCTGTCGGTCGAATTATCGCGGTTGTCGCCCATAAAGAAGTACTGATCGGCAGGCACGGTAAAGACGCCGGTATTATCAAGTTGCCGGTCGCCGATGTTCAGAATGGAGTGGCGCACGCCGTTGGGCAGGGTTTCATACTGCCGCTCTTTGATGCAAGCAGCCCCTTCGCCGACAGCGCCATTTGCACAGGCGGTGCGGCTTTGCTGCGAGCCTTGCGCGCCGTAGGGTTCAACGAAGGGCTCAGCGTCCTCGACTTTTACAGCCACATCGTTGATATACAACAGCCCGTCTTTCATCTGGATACGGTCGCCCGGCGTTCCGATCAGGCGTTTGACAAAGTCGCGGCCGGTGACCGGATGCCGAAAGACCACCACATCGCCGACTTGCGGGTCAGAGCCGAACAGCCGCGTGTCGGAGCCTTTGAAGACACCACAGAAATCCTCCGCGCCGATATCTATACCCAGGGCGGGAACCCGCACCGACGGGCAAGAGGCATAGGAATAGCCGTAGGCCATTTTGTTCACAAAAAGAAAGTCACCGATCAGCAACGTGTCTTTCATCGAGCCTGACGGAATCCAGAATGGCTGAAAGAACAAGGTCCGGAATACACCGGCAATCAACAGCGCATAGACAACAGTCTTGACCGTTTCTTTCACACTTGCCATGAAGCCCGTCGTTTCAGCCATAATCGTCATCCTTTGTTTGCCGCTAGAAGGCTACATGCGCGCAGTGCCCAGCCCTGTCAACCTATGCCTCTACCGGCAGGGCTTCGATCAGCACAAATGCCTGCGCCCAAGGGTGATCATCGGTCAAAGTAACGTGAATAACCGCGCGGTGCCCCGCGGGCGTCATTTGATCAAGCCGTTCTTTGGCCCAGCCAGTGACCTGCATCGTGGGTTGTCCGCTGCGCAGATTTGTCACGGACATGTCTTTCCATGAAATTCCCATCGCAAGTCCGGTGCCAAGCGCCTTGGAACAGGCTTCTTTGGCGGCCCAGCGTTTGGCATAGGTGCCTGCCACATCGCGGCGGCGCTCGGCCTTGGCCTGTTCGATATCGGTGAATATCCGGTTGCGAAACCGATCGCCAAAGCGCGCAAGCGTGCCCGCGATCCGGTCGATGTTTGCAAGATCCGTGCCGATCCCGAGTATCATGCGCCCCCGCCCCCGCGCATCATACCTCGAGGTCCATCACCATGATGCCCGCAGCACCGCCTTCACAAAGCGTCACAAGCCGCTGACCCAAAGCCCGATGCGCGGGATCGGCCTGATAGCGCCGCAGCGCATCAAGATCGTTAAATGTGCAGATAAACCCATAAGGGTAGTCCGGCGTTTTATGTTCCAGATCACGGTTCACACCATGAGTGAAATCAGTGAAACCCGAAATCTCGAGCCCGTCAAAGCCGGCCATCGCACCGGCCAGTTCTGCGGGGTCATAATCTGCGCGCAGATGGAGCATCACGACATGTTTGATCATCAAGGCCTCGCTATGGGGATGCCGGGTCGCGCTTCATCCATCAGCCGGCGCATTTGGGTGATTGCCGGACCCAGCCCCAGAAAAATCGCCTCGCCGATGATAAAATGCCCGATGTTCAACTCGGCCACCTGTGGCAAGGCCGCGATTGGCCCGACACTGTCATAGGTCAGGCCGTGGCCCACATGCACCTCAAGGCCCAATTCATGGGCATAGGCCGCCATGTCGGTGAGTCTGGCCAGTTCCGAATCGCGGTCCGCCCAGCGCATCTCGGCCCAAGCATCGGCATAGGCGCCCGCGTGCAATTCGATCACCGGGGCACCAATGCGCGCGCAGGCTTCCACTTGCAATTTTTCCGCCCCGATGAACATCGACACCCGACTGCCCGAGGCTGCGAAAGGGGCGATGTATTTGGCCAGCACATTGTCTTGTCTGGCCACATCCAGCCCGCCTTCCGTGGTGATCTCGGCACGCTTTTCGGGGACCAGACAGATCGCGTGTGGTTTGTGACGCAGCGCAATCGCCTGCATTTCGTCTGTTGCGGCCATCTCGAAATTCAGCGGGATGGTCAGGGCGGCCATCAATCCGTCGATATCGGCGTCGATAATGTGACGCCGGTCTTCGCGAAGATGCGCGGTGATGCCATCTGCGCCCGCTTGTTGTGCGATCAGGCCCGCGCGCACCGGGTCCGGCACCGTGCCGCCGCGCGCGTTGCGCACTGTGGCCACATGGTCGATATTCACCCCAAGGCGCAGGCGGTCGGTGATCATAGCAGCGGTCCTTTTGAAAGCGTCTGGATAAAACCTAGCCCGAAGTAGATCAAAGGTCATCTGCCGGTGTGGATTTTTTCTTCAACTGGTCCAGCTTGGCGCGCAGCAATTTGCGGCGGCGGTTCTGGTAGGCGCCGATCAGCGGCACGGACAGATAGTAACATACGGTTGCCGCAACCACGCCGGGAATGATGCCGCCAATCATATAGGGGAAAAACACCTCGTCATAAAACAGCGACAGCCCGTGCCAATCCATCTTTTGGGTCGTGAAAATGGCCAGAAAATTATGCCACAGATCCGCCCAGGCCCCTGCAAATTTGTCGCCCAAAGAGGTGTCAAGCGCGCCGTTCTTGGGCCGCGTGCCCATCAGGAAATGCCCCGCCGTCAGCGACGAGACCGCAATGGGCAGATAGGTCAGCGGATTGCCGAAGAAAGTCGCCAGCAGGGCCGCCAGAATATTGCCGCGCATCACCTTGGCGATAATCGCCGCCACAACAAAGTGCAGCCCGAAGAACGGGGTGAACGAGGTGAAAACGCCCGCCCATATGCCGCGCGAGATTTTCTCTGGCGTATCGGGCAAGCGGCGCACGCGGTGTTTGACGTATTCGAACGCCCGCGCCCAGCCACCACGGGGATACAGCGATCGGCCAACGATCTCGGCCAATGTGCGCCTGTCCCTGCGTTTAAAAATCAACCGCTTCAGTCCTTAATCGTGGTTATCCCCGAATGGCGCTGGCCAGTCCGGGGTCTCTGTGTCGTGACAGTGACGATACATTGCTATCTGCCTCAAGAGTGGTTGCTACGCGATGCAAATGTTCGCGATCACGCAGATCGACATCTATCAACAGCCGGAAATAGTCGGGCTTTCGGTCAATGAATTTCAGATCCGAGATATTTGCATTCTGTTCGCCGATCAACGTGCAAATGCGCCCCAGAACGCCCGCGTCATTTGTGATGGTCACATCAAAGGTCACTGTGTTGACCGACCTATGTGTGCCCTCTTGCCAATGCAAGTCGACCCAACGATCCGGTTGATCCTCGAAATCGGCCAAGGTCTCGCAATCGATCGCGTGCACCACCACGCCCTGCCCGCGGTAAGTGATGCCCACGATCCGTTCGCCCGGCACAGGTTGGCAGCAAGCCGCGCGCTGGTGGTTTTGATCGGCCGCAAGACCGACGACCGCGCGCTTTTCGTCAATTTCGTTGCCCTGTTTTTCCACCAACTGCGGATAGATCAGCCGCACGATTTCGCGGGCGGTCAATTCGGCTGACCCAAGCTGCGCCAGCATCTCCTCGGCGCTCTCGAGAGCCATCGCCTTGGCTGCGGTGCGCAGGGCCTTGGCTGTTGCCACTTTACCGACGTTTTCAAAGGCGACCCGCGCCAACTCGCGGCCCAGTTTTACGTAGCGTTCACGATCTTCCTCGCGCAAGGACCGCCGGATTGCGGTTTTGGCGCGCCCCGTCACCGCAATATCGATCCATGTGGATTGCGGTGTTTGCCCTTCGGCAGTGACGATTTCGACCGATTGACCGTTTTTCAACCGCGTCCACAAAGGCACGCGCATCCCGTCAACCTTTGCACCCACACAGGCTGATCCGATCCGTGTATGGATCGCATAGGCGAAATCAATCGGGGTGGCACCGCGCGGCAGTTTGATCACATCACCCTTGGGCGAAAAGCAGAACACTTGGTCCTGATACATCTCAAGCTTGACGGTCTCGAGAAAATCGTCGTGGTCGTGGCTGTCGTCAAGCCGCTCTGTCAGCTTGGCAATCCATGTGACGGGATCAACGGCAAACCGGTTTTCGACCCGTTCGCCGTTCCGATACGACCAATGCGCAGCGACGCCGGTTTCAGCCACTTCGTGCATTTCGCGGGTGCGAATTTGCACCTCGACACGCTTGCCGTCGCGCCCTGACACCGTGGTGTGGATTGACCGGTAGCCGTTTGATTTGGGCTGGCTGATATAGTCCTTGAACCGCCCCGGCACCGCACGCCAGCGTTGGTGGATTGCGCCAAGCGTGCGGTAGCAGTCCGCCTCTGTGGCGGTCAACACACGAAAGCCGTAGATGTCGGACAACCGGCTGAACGACAGATCCTTTTCTTCCATCTTGCGCCAGATCGAATAGGGTTTTTTCGCACGTCCGATCACCGAGGCCACGATACCCGCCTTTTCCAACTCGACGCGCATATCCGCAGTGATCTTTTCGATCACGTCGCCGGTTTCGCGTTGCAGGGTGATAAAGCGGCGGATGATCGAATTGCGCCCTTCGGGATTGAGCACTTTGAATGCCAGATCCTCCAGCTCTTCACGCATCCACTGCATCCCCATGCGGCCTGCAAGCGGCGCATAGATATCCATGGTTTCGCGGGCTTTCTGGACCTGCTTGTCAGGGCGCATCGATTTGATCGTGCGCATATTGTGCAAACGGTCGGCCAGTTTTACCAGTGTGACACGCAGATCGCGGCTGGTGGCCATGAACAATTTGCGAAAGTTTTCGGCCTGTTTGCTATGGCTGCTGGTCAATTGCAGGTTGGTCAGCTTGGTAACACCATCGACCAGATCGGCGATCTCGCGCCCAAAGCGTTCGGCAACCTGGGCATAGGTCGCCTTGGTGTCTTCGATGGTGTCATGCAACAGCGCGGTAATTAGGGTGGCGTCATCCATTTGCTGTTCGGCAAGAATGGAGGTCACCGCAATCGGGTGCATAAAGTATTTTTCGCCCGAATGCCGGAACTGCCCTTCATGCATCTGCTCACCAAAGGCAAAGGCATCGCGCAGCAGCGTTTCGTTCAGGCGGGGGTTGTAGGTGCGGACCAGTGCGATCAGATCATCTGCTGTCGTGCTCATCTGGTCCTGCGCCTATGTTGGGTCGCGCTTAACGCTGGCCTTGTGCGTCCATAAGAGCGCGCAGCAGCTTTTCCTCGGACATATCATCGTCGGCTGGCTTGTCGGCTTCAGCGCCCATCAAAAGGGACATGCTGTCCTCTTCCGGCTCGTCAACTTCGATCTGCGTCTGATTCGCCTCGATCATGCGTTCACGCAAATCCTCGGCGCCTTGGGTCTCTTCTGCGATCTCGCGCAGGGATACCACAGGGTTTTTGTCGTTGTCGCGCGCAACGGTCACAGGCGATCCGGCAGAGATTTCGCGGGCACGGTGTGCGGCAAGCATCACAAGCTCAAAGCGGTTGGGAACTTTATCGACGCAGTCTTCTACGGTAACGCGGGCCATTGGCGTACTCCAATCAATCGGACATGACTTCAGAAAGGCCTGCATTATGCGCATTTCGCTCAAATGACAAGTGGTTACAGGCGGTCAGATTGGCAAAACACTGGCGCGTTCAACCGCTGGGCGAGCATCGCGCATCTGCGTGACAGTCAACCCCAGCACCGGATGCACCCAATCGGGGGCCACATCACCCAGCGGCACCAGAACGAAACTGCGGTCTTGCAGGCGCGGGTGCGGGACAATCAACTGATCTGGCGTGCTATTTCGTTGCTGTGCCAGCGGCAGGTCACGCCAAAATTGATGGGTCTGCACGTCCGGCAGGACAAGATTATCAAGCCCAATCAGGTCCAGATCTAGCGTCCGCTGCCCCCAGCGCACGGCGCGTTCACGGCCCGCATCTGCCTCGATCCGGTGCAATGCCGCCATGATCGCAGGGGCGTCCATATCCGTGCGCAAGCGAATCGCCGCATTGACGAAATCAGGCCCCGCACCCGCAGGAAAGGCAGGGGTCGCGTAAAGCGCGCTTTTCGCCAGGGGTCCGCCCAGTGCAATACCCGCTTCGAGCATAGCCTTTAGGACAGTATCCCTTGCGTCACCCCAGATAGAATTTGCGTTGCTACCAAGGGCGATCAGCGCAAACTTGCCGCCTTGCGCCGTGGGTCGGGGTTGCGACATGCTACAATAACCTTACATTAGGGCGGTCTCTCGAATTTTACTCCACCCACATCTTTATGAACACCCCAGAGACACATACTCGGAAGGACGAATTATGTTTTATCGTGACGAGCGTCTCGCGCTCTTCATCGATGGGTCAAACCTGTATTCAGCGGCCAAGGCGCTTGGGTTTGATATCGACTATAAATTGCTGCGTGCGGAATTCATGCGCCGCGGCAAAATGCTGCGTGCCTTTTACTATACGGCACTTTTGGAAAATGACGAGTATTCGCCGATCCGCCCTTTGGTTGATTGGCTCAATTACAACGGCTTCACGATGGTGACAAAGCCCGCGAAAGAATACACCGACAGCATGGGCCGCCGTAAGGTCAAGGGCAACATGGACATCGAGCTTGCGGTTGATGCGATGGAGCTTGCGGCCCATATCGACCACGCGGTGATCTTTTCAGGCGACGGTGATTTCCGCCCGCTGGTAGAAGCTTTGCAACGTAAAGGTGTGCGCGTTTCGGTGGTCTCCACGATCCGCAGCCAGCCGCCGATGATCGCAGACGAGCTGCGCCGCCAAGCCGACAACTTTATCGAGCTGGACGAATTGCGCGATGTGGTAGGCCGGCCCACCCGCGAGCCACGGCTCGACGATGCCGATACGGCAAGCGTAGAAGACTAAGGCGAATGGCCGGGCAATCCCCGGCCATTTTTGCATCGCCGTGATGCGCCTGCTCTGGACGCGGCGCGCGTGGCACTTTAGGTCTAGCGCATCAGCCGGAGCCGCCAATGACCAAACAGCCCCTAACCCTCTACCTTGCAGCCCCGCGCGGGTTTTGTGCCGGTGTGGACCGTGCCATCAAGATCGTCGAAATGGCGATCGAAAAGTGGGGCGCGCCGGTCTATGTGCGCCACGAGATTGTGCACAACAAATTTGTGGTTGACGGTTTGCGCGACAAGGGTGCGATCTTTGTCGAGGAACTGGATGAATGCCCCCCCGACAGGCCGGTGATTTTCTCGGCGCACGGCGTGCCAAAATCGGTGCCAAATGCCGCCCAGGCGCGCAATATGGTCTACGTTGATGCCACTTGCCCGCTGGTATCCAAAGTGCATATCGAGGCGCAGCGCCATGCCGAGGCGGGTCTTCAGATGATCATGATCGGCCATGCAGGCCACCCCGAAACCATTGGCACGATGGGGCAATTACCCGATGGCGAGGTGCTGCTGGTCGAGACCGTCGCGGATGTCGCCACAGTCACGCCGCGCAATCCTGCAAAGCTGGCGTTTGTGACCCAGACCACGCTGTCGGTTGATGACACGATCGACATAGTTGCCGCGTTGCAAACCCGCTTTCCTGCCATCATTGGCCCGCATAAAGAAGATATTTGTTACGCAACGACCAACCGGCAAGAGGCGGTCAAGGCGATGGCACCAAAATGCGACGCGATCCTTGTGGTGGGCGCGCCAAATTCGTCAAACTCGCGCCGCTTGGTCGAAGTGGGCGCGCGGGCGGGCTGTGGCTATGCGCAACTGGTGCAACGCGCCACAGACATTGATTGGCGTGCTTTGGACGGCATCACATCGATGGGGATTACCGCGGGGGCATCCGCGCCCGAGGTGCTGATCAACGAGGTGATCGACGCCTTCCGCGACCGCTATGATGTCACGGTCGAAATGGTCGAGACAGCGGTCGAGAACATCGAATTCAAAGTGCCCCGCGCCCTGCGGACACCGGCATGAACCAGATACCCAAAGCGGCGCTTTATCTTGGGCTTGCGGGGCTGATCCCGTTTGTCTGGGGCGCGGTGAATGTGCTATATCCGCCGCTGGCAAACTGGACCCAGATGACAGTAGGCGGGCGTTTTGCAGGGCCTTATGTGCAGATATTTTACGGCACGGTGATCCTGTCGTTCATGTCAGGGGTGCTATGGGGGTTTGCGGCAAAAAGCCAAGGCGCGTCTGCTTATATCCTGTCTGTGATCCCCGCGCTTTGGGCGTTTTTGATGATCAGCGGCGGGCCTGTGACGGCGGCGATGAACCTGATTTTCGGGTTTCTGGGACTGCTTTTGCTGGATTGGTATTTCTGGCGGCACGGGTTGGCCCCGGCGTGGTGGATGCATTTTCGGGCATTGCTAACGGCGGTTGTGGTCGCGAGCCTGCTATTGGTGGTCATCTGATGCCCGATGCCAAGACGATTGCGTTTTATGATGGTGCAGCGGAGCGCTATGCGAACCTGACCGAAACCGCTTCCGCGGGGCCTCTGCTTCAATCATTCATGGCGCTGTTGCCTGCCAATGCGCATGTGCTTGATCTGGGCTGCGGCCCTGCCCGCGCGTCGCGCCACATGCGTGACGCGGGCCACCATCCCGACCCTGTGGATGCGTCCCAAGGCATGGTTGACCTTGCCAATACCACCCACGATATCGGCGCGCGTATACTGACCTTTGACGAGGTAAATATGGTCGCAGCCTATGACGGGGTTTGGGCGAATTTCTCGCTGCTTCACGCCCCCCACAAGGACTTGCCGCGCATCTTTACCGCCCTTGCGACGGCTTTGCGGACCAGCGGCGTTTTGCATGTCGCGATGAAGGTCGGCACCGGCGAGCTGCGCGACAGGATCGACCGGCTTTATACCTATGTATCGGTCGCGGAACTACACGGTTTGCTGGCTGATGCCGGCTTTACGGTGCTTGAAACACTTGAGGATCACGAGATCGGCTGCGCTGGCACCGATGATCCCTATGTCGCTGTCAGGGCTCGCAAAAATGGCTGAATTATTCGCATATACCGATGGTGCCTGTTCGGGCAATCCCGGACCCGGCGGCTGGGGCGCGCTGATGATCGCGCGCGACGGAGACAGGGTTGTGAAAACCCGCGAATTGAATGGCGGCGAGGCCCATACCACCAACAACAAGATGGAGTTGATGGCGGCAATCGCGGCGCTGGAGGCGCTGAAAACAAGCACAAGACTGACCATTGTGACCGACAGCTCCTATGTCAAAGACGGGATTACATCGTGGATTTTCGGCTGGAAAAAACGTGGCTGGAAAACCGCCGCAAATAAGCCTGTGAAAAACGAAGACCTGTGGAAACGACTGGACGCTGCGACGCAAGCGCATGATGTGACATGGCAGTGGGTCAAGGGCCACGCAGGACACCCAGAGAACGAGCGCGCCGATGAATTGGCCCGCGCGGGCATGGAACCCTTCAAGGCATGACATTTCTGATGGCACTAGATTACGGCTCGGTGTTTATTTTTGCTCTCACGGGTGCACTGGTCGCAAGCCGCGCCCAATTGGACGTGATCGGCTTTATGTTTGTCGCAAGCCTGACAGCGGTAGGCGGCGGTACGATCCGCGATGTGATTTTGAACCGTGAGGTGGTGTTTTGGGTTCAAAACCCGATGATTATCGGGGTGGCTGCTGCGGCGGCAGTGCTGGTGTTTTTCACCGCGCATCTTTTGGAAAGTCGCGCGCGCAGTATCATCTGGCTGGATGCCGTAGCGCTTGCCGTTGCGGTGCCTGCGGGTGTCGGCGTGGCGTTGAGCATGGACCAACCCCAGGCGATCGTGATCATCATGGGCGTCACAACAGGGAGTTTCGGCGGGTTGATGCGCGACGTGGTGTGCAACGAGGTGCCACTGGTTTTGCGTCAAGGCGAGCTTTACGTCACCTGCGCATTTGCCGGGGCCGCCAGTGCCTTGGTCGCTTTGCAATTGGGGCTGACACGGCCTGAAAGCCTGCTGGTTTGTGCCGCTGCAACATTTGTATTGCGCGCAGGCAGCATTGCGTTCGGCTGGCGTTTACCGGTCTACAAAAGCTTTCCACCGCGCAATTAGGCGACCTTGAGAACAATCTTGCCTATATGGGCGGAGCTTTCCATCCGCCGGTGCGCTTGGGCGGCGTCAGCCAGCGCAAATTCCTGATCCATCACTGGCGCGACCGACCCTGCGGCCAGTCGCGGCCAGACGTTTTCAAGCAACTGCTCCGCGATGCGCGCTTTTGCCAAATCCGACTGCGGGCGCAGGGTGGAACCGGTGATCGTCAGTCTGCGGGTCATGATTTGCATCATGTTCAATTCGGCCTTTGGCCCTTGCAGGAACGCGATTTGCACCAGCCGTCCGTCGTCAGCCAAGGCACTGATATTGCGTTGCATATAAGACCCGCCGACCATATCGAGGATCAGATCGGCACCGCCCGCATCGCGCATGATATCGACAAAGTCGGCGTCGTGATAATTGAGCGCCTGTTCGGCCCCAAGGTCCAGACAGGCGGCGCATTTTTCGTCCGAACCCGCCGTGGTAAAGACCCGCGCGCCAAAGGCCCGCGCCAGTTGAATCGCGGTTATGCCAATGCCGGAACTGCCGCCGTGGACCAAAAACCTCTCGCCTGCACGCAAGCCCCCGCGCATGAACACATTGGACCAAACGGTGAAGAACGTCTCGGGCAAACAAGCCGCTTGTTTGAGTGACAGGCCCGCAGGCACGGGCAGGCAATGGGCGGCGGGAGTGGCCGCAAATTCGGCGTAACCGCCGCCAGGCAAGAGCGCGCAAACCTGATCGCCGAGTGCCACATTCATGACGCCACCACCTAGCGCTATAACTTCGCCAGAGGCCTCTAATCCCGGCAAATCGCTGGCGGTCGCTGGCGGGTTATAGAGCCCTGCGCGCTGCAACGCATCGGGCCGGTTCACGCCAGCATAGGCCACTTTAATCACAACCTCGCCGTATTTTGCGCGGGGCTTGGGCCGGTCGGTGAGCTGTAGCACATCAGGGCCGCCCGGCGTGGTGATTTCGACGGCTTTCATCGCTTGTCCGCCTCAACCCAAATGCCCGGAAGATCGGGGTTTGGCCCTGATTTTGGTGCCTTGATAGCGCCCATCATTTTGCCCAGCGGTCCCGTGAGCGGCTTCAACAGCGGGTTTTTGTTGATTTGCGCTTTTATCTTTTCGAATTGCATCACATTTTCGATCCGGCGGCCGATAAAATCATCCGTCGCACCCTCGGTGTCGCCCAGCCAGAACAGGACAACGGAGCCGTAGACCGCCGATAAAGTCGCCCGTTTGCTATACCAGTTCGCATCATCGGATGTGTCGCCCAGCGCAGTCCAGATCGCATCTGCTGTGCCCCAGACAAGCTTGGCCCCTTCGGCGGCATGATGGGGCAGCGAAAACAAGGTTGTGCCGCGTCGCACCACCTCTTTGTCGCCCGCAACCGCAAGGCGCAGCCGGATCGCATGGGCGACTTTTTCGGAGTAGCGCATTGCGGTCAGATCCGCCTGTGCCATCGCGCGCATCATCGCGGCATCACCACGTTTGTGATAGGCTACCGCCAGATCAATGGCCCCGCGCGGGCATAGTATCTTGGCCGTGGCGGGCGCGATTCCGGTCTGTTTGATGGCGGCGTCAAAGCTGGCTTGCGACCAGCCGTCAAAGGTTACATTTGGCAAAGCGGCGTCAATCAGGGTCTCGATCCGGGTCGTTGTCATGGGCTGTCTCCTTGGCTTGACACAACACTAGACAAATTCATCCAGCTTTGCTATGCGACGAATTCCTGCAATTTTGCAAATTTAACTTAGAGAGGTGGTGAAAACCACATGCAGGTTAGTGTTCGTGATAACAACGTCGATCAGGCGTTGCGTGCTCTGAAAAAGAAACTTCAGCGTGAAGGCGTTTTTCGTGAGATGAAGCTTAAGCAGCATTTCGAGAAACCGTCGGTGCGTAAAGCACGCGAGAAAGCAGAAGCAATCCGTCGTCAGCGCAAGTTGGCCCGGAAAAAGCTCCAGCGTGAAGGTTTGCTGTAAAGCAGCCCGATCCTCGTTTTGAAAACCACAGCCCCCCGTCTGAGTAATCAGGCGGGGGTTTTGCGTTTGGCGCGTCGGTTGCGTGATGTTTAGCCCGCGGCCAACATCGCCCCAAGCACGATCACCCGCTTGTCGGATATGCAGGTGCGTGCCGACAGGGAGGTTTGCCCAAGGCCCAATTCGGGAAACAGGGCCGCGATCTCGGCTTGGGTTTCTGGCGCGTCGACCTCGCAGACGCCCGGTAGATAGCTTTCGCAGGCCAGACCGTCCGCAAGAACAATTTCGTGCTGGTCGCACATGATGTGATGATAAGTCACTGCGTCGACACCATGATCGATCATGATACTATGATCGTTGACCAGTTTGATTACGGGGATCAACACCGCATCTTCGCCAAACAGCAATTCGGCCTGCCAGCCGGACACCAGAACGCGGTGCTGCGGCGAAAGATGCATATCGCGCGAGGGTTGTCCGCCACCAAAGGCATTGGCACGGACCAGCACAGGTTTGAATTTCGGATGTGCCGCAAGGGCCGCTTTCGGCAGCCGGTGCGATCCGGTCCATTTGATCTGCTGCGGCCCGCTATCCAGCGTGGTGATCCAATCACCAACAGCTAGCGTCTCGATGGCGCGCGGCCCGTCGGGTGTATCGAGCAAACAGCCAGACGTGAAACAAGGCGGCGAGGCCAGATCGGTATACAAGACATTTGGCCCCTCGGATGTGCCGATAACCCTCAGCAGCACGCCGATGGGTGGAAACCCGCCGACACCGCCGACAAAGGCCAGCCCTTCGACCGTGGCATAAGATGTGACGCCCGGCTCGTTGATGTTGAAACCAAGCACGCGGTATGTAGTGCCATCGGGATCTTGCAGCAGTAATTCATATTCCGCTTCGACCCGCGGCGTGCCGGTATATGTGGTGCCGTCAAAGGTTTTTGTGCTGCCCAAGGTTTGGCTGCTATCGGAATCGCCAAAGCCCGGGTCGGTGTCATTGACGCTTATGGCTTCCCAGCTGTTGTTGTCGAGCGTGATTGTCCGCCCCAGCATATGGCTGCCGTCGCCCTGCGAAATACCCGAAAGTCTACCGCCGCCCGACACGGAGATATTGGATTTACCCAAAGCGTAAATCGTCTCGACGGGCATCAGTATGCTTTCCTTTCACACAACAAAAGCCGCACGGTGGGCGCGACTGTTGTTATGTGACAGATATTTGCGGCAGCATTGGGCCCTGGGTTAGCCCTTTTTGCGATGCTTTGTGCGTCAGTATTGCTGGTGCTGCTCTGGCACCAGAATTTCACGTTTGCCGACGTGGTTGGCCGAAGAAACCACGCCCTCGTCTTCCATCTGTTCGACCAGTTTGGCGGCTTTATTATAGCCGATCGCGAGTTTGCGCTGGATGTAGGACGTCGAGCATTTGCGGTCCTTGATCACAATCGCCACGGCGGTGTCATAAAGCGCGTTCTCGGTGTCTGATCCGTCGCCCAAGCCAAGCACCTGGTCGATGCTGGAACTGGCCTCGTCGGAGGGCCCTTCGACCACGCCGGACATGTATTCTGGCGGCCCGAACCCCTTGAGGAAGTTGACGATTTCCTCAACCTCTTCGTCACTACAAAACGGCCCGTGAATCCGACTGATCTTGCCGCCGCCCGCCATGTAGAGCATGTCACCCATGCCCAAAAGCTGCTCTGCGCCCATCTCGCCAAGGATGGTGCGGCTGTCGATTTTCGAGGTCACCTGGAAGGAAATGCGTGTCGGGAAGTTGGCCTTGATCGTGCCTGTAATCACGTCCACCGACGGGCGCTGCGTCGCCATGATCAGGTGGATACCAGAGGCCCGCGCCATCTGTGCGAGGCGCTGGATGCAGGCTTCGATTTCCTTGCCCGCGACCATCATCAGATCGGCCATTTCGTCAACAACGACGACGATATAGGGCAGAACTTCTGGTGTGAATTCGTCGGTCTCAAAGATCGGCTCGCCGGTTTCATCGTCGAAACCTGTCTGCACGGTGCGGCTGAACATCTCGTCTTTGGCAAGCGCTTCTTTGACACGACCATTGTAGCCGTCGATGTTGCGCACGCCCATTTTGGACATCTTGCGATACCGCTCTTCCATCTCGCCCACGACCCATTTCAGGGCCACAACTGCCTTTTTAGGGTCTGTTACAACAGGCGACAGCAGGTGCGGAATGCCGTCGTAAACCGACAGTTCAAGCATCTTGGGGTCGATCATGATCATGCGGCATTCTTCCGGCGTCAGCTTGTAAAGCAGTGACAATATCATGGTGTTGATCGCCACGGATTTGCCCGACCCCGTGGTCCCCGCAATCAGCAGGTGCGGCATTTTCGCGAGGTTTGCGATGATCGGCTCGCCACCGATATCTTTGCCCAATGCCAGCGGCAGCTTCATGTTGCTATCGCCGAAATCACGCGCGGCGAGCATCTCGCGCAGCACGACCATTTCGCGTTTCTCGTTGGGCAGCTCGATCCCGATCACCGACCGGCCCGGCACGGTGGAGACACGCGCGGACAACGCTGACATGGAGCGGGCGATATCGTCCGCGAGCCCGATGACACGCGACGCCTTCAATCCGGGCGCGGGTTCCAGTTCATACATGGTGACAACGGGGCCGGGGCGCACCGAGACGATCTCGCCTTTGACACCGTAATCGTCCAGCACGCTTTCCAGCATCCGCGCGTTTTCTTCCAGCGCCTCGTCAGGCAAATGGTGCCGCTCGATCACGGTGGGGCTGGTCAACAAACTAAGCGGCGGATGCTCGTAGTCGGCGTATTTATCCTCGAATTGCAGCTTTGGCTGCGCCTCTGCGCGGGCTTGTTTGGACGGGATCACCGCGCGCTTCAAGGTGTGCTGCACAACTTTTTTCGGCTCGGGGGTCTGGATTGCGGACCGGAACGGCGGCACGACGGGTGCGGCCATGTCAGACGGGGCGGTGAACCCGATTTCATCTTCAAGTTCGATCAAGTCTGCCACATCTTCGCTGTCGTCGATCGCATTCAGAACCAGCGGCTTGGGACCACGCCCTGCGGTCAGTTTCGGCTCGATCCGCGTGGCAAGTGGCGGAGCGACAACGGCGTTTTTGCGGGCTCTGATGGCATCGGAAATGCGCGCCTTTACGCGGTCCCCGTCCACCGCTGGGGCGTCCTGTGCAAAGCTGTGTGCCGCGACCAGTTCCGGCTCTGGCATGGGGCTGTTTCGCTTCAAAAGCCCTGACAAAAACCCACCAGATTGCCGGGCAGGATCTGCGCGCACGGGGGCCGTCATCGGTGTGGCAGCGGCGGATTGCGGCGCCGACATGGGCGGCATTTTGCGCCCGTCGGTCTGTGGCATGAGCCTGGCACGGGTTGGCATGGCGGGGTTTGCACGCACAACCGCGGCGGCGCGGGCTTTCAATTCGGGGTTCGGGATCAGACGCTGCGCCTGTTCTTCTTGTGCCGCGATAAGCGCACGTTCTTCACGCTGTTGGCGGGATTGCTCGCGCTTGGCTTGCACGCTGGCTATGCCACCTTGCGCTGCCTTTGCCGACACTAGCGCGGTCTTTCCAAGCAACCGCAACATTGCGTCATAAGCGACGATCAATCCCACTAGCAAAAAGCGCCCGAAGCGTTTGACTTCGGACATTGTGCAGCCCAGCACAAACGCGAACATGGCCAGAAACGCGAGGCCTGACATCAGCGAGAACAGCTTGACCGCAAAGCCGGTGCCAAACGGTAAAACCGTCAGAACAACCGCCAGAACCGTGTCGCCGAACATGCCGCCAAGCCCGAAATTTGCCGGCCACGCAGGCCCCGGAGCAAGGGTCACGGCATAGATCGAGGCCATGGCAATCGCGATCGGCGCAAAAATCAAGCGCCCCACGGCGCGCTCTTCACCGTGGTGCCGTGCAAACCGAAAGCCCCATGTCATCAAAATGATCGGCAAGGTGTAGATGCCAATACCCACGACGATCATCAGCGGTGCCGCGGTCGAGGCCCCAAAGCGACCCAACCAGTTTTGCACCGGCGCGTCGGTGGCCGACAACCACGACGGGTCAGCTGCGGAATAACTGCCGACCATCATGGCCACCAAAACACCTGCAATACCCAGCAAGATGCCGAACAATTCCTTGCCGCGCTTTTCAATCGCTGCTTGGGTTGTGCTATCGAGCAACGGGTCGCGTCCGCGTGATTGGTAAGAAGCCATATCTATTCCCTTAGTCGTATAGACAGTCGCGGATCAACGTAAGCCCGCGCTGCATTTCTTGTGTCGGGGCGACCAGTGCCACCCGAATAAATCCGTCGCCCGGGCTAACCCCGCCCACGGCGCGGCTAAGATAGGACCCCGGCAGCACTCGCACGCCGGTTTCCTGCCAAAGCTTGACCGCCGCCGCCTCGCCGTCGTCAACCGGCAGCCATAAAAAGAAACCCGCGGCGGGGCTATCGTAACCGGTCACATCCTTGAAAATACCGTCAGCGATTTTGTATTTCTCGGCATATTGCGCGCGGTTCTCGATGACGTGGTCTTCGTCGTTCCACACAGCGGTTGCCACCGCCTGAAGCGGCTCTGGCAAGGGCGCCCCTGCAAAGGCCCGCAAGGCCCGAATACGTTTGATGCTTTCGACCCCGCCGGCGCAAAAACCCGACCGAAGCCCGGGCAGGTTTGACCGTTTGGACAACGAGTGGAAAATCAAGACCCGATCAGGATCTGCGCCCATGTCTGTGGCGACCTGTAGTGCCCCAACTGGCCCCAGATCGCGGTAAATCTCGGAGTAACACTCGTCGGCAAAAATCTTGAAATCGTGCTTTTCGGCCAAGGCGATCAATGCGCGCCAATAGGTTTCATCGGCCACGGCACCCTGCGGGTTTGCGGGCGAGCAAATATAGGCGATGGCGGTGCGCTCAAGCACATCGGCAGGCAAGCCCGCGTAATCGGGCAGATTTCCGGTCTCGGGGGTGGCTGCGACAAAAACCGGTTCGGCCCCCACCGAAAGAGCGGCGACCGCATAAACCTGATAAAACGGATTTGGCGTCAAGATGACCGGCTGTTTGCCGTTTTTGGTTTCAGGGCAAAGCGCCATCGCGGCGTTATATAACCCTTCGCGTGTGCCGTTCAGCGTCAGGATTTGGTCATGTGACAGGTCCAGATCGTAGCGTCGTTTCAGAAAACCGGCGATCGCATCCAGCAGATCAGCAGTGCCATCGTTGGGGGGGTATGATCCGAAAGACGCCAGATTGGCCGCCAGAATCTCGCCCACAAACGCAGGAAATGCATGGCGCGGCTCGCCAATCGTCATATTGATCACGTCGTTCGCCCGTGTTGGCACATCCAGAAGGGCGCGCAAACGTGGCCAAGTCGCAACCGGAAGGGTCAAAAACCGCTCGGGGAATACCATAACTGCCTCAATTACCGGATCATTATCGTCCAGCTTTCGACCAAACTAGCCTGTCAAACCGCATCGTGTCCACAATAAGCCGGTCGATTTGCAGGTATGGGCGCAAGAATTGTGTCTTTTAGGCCAGTGCCTTGGCAGCGGCAGCACCGATTCGCAGCAGGTGCTCTTCGGTATCTGGGCCCGAGTTGAGCAAAATGCCGCACGATGGCACGCCCGTTGGCAAAGTAAGACTGGCAGTCCCCATCAGATTTCCAATGCGCGTATTGCGCAACGTCAGCAGGTTTTCGGACTTGTAATAGGCATCATCGGTCAGCAACCGATCCGCGTTGGGCGGCAAATTCGGGGCTGTTGGCATGATCACCGCGTCAAAACCGGCGGTCAGTGCTGCATAAATCTTGCGGATTTCGCGCATACGTATCCAAGATGCGACATAATCCGCGCCCATCACAGATTGCCCGCCACGCACCCGTTCCAGAATTTGCGGGAACATTTTTTCCGGCGCGGCCTCTACTTTGTCTCTCCAATGGCCATAGGAATCGGCGGCATAGAGGTTGAACGCATGAGAAAACGCGTCATGCAACTCGGGCATCTCGAAATGCACGATCTGCGCGTCCGCCGCTTGCAGACGTTCGACAGCACTTTGAAATGCAGCGCGCGGTGCGTCACGCAGATCATCCAGAGTGATCGTGTCCAGAATGGCAAAGCGCAGCCCTGTCAGGCTGGTCGCGGTCAAATCGGCGGGTTTGCGGCCTTCAAGCAGGGCCAACATCAGGCCAGCGTCCTCGACGGAACGGCACAACGGGCCGACCGTATCGAAGGTCTGGCACAGGGGCACGACCCCTTCGACCGACAAGCGCCCATGGGTGGTTTTCAGCCCGACAAGATCATTCCAAGCAGAAGGAATGCGCACCGACCCGCCGGTATCTGACCCGACCGCTGCGGCCGCCAAGCCAAACGCCACCGAGGCCGCGGCCCCCGAGCTGGACCCGCCCGGCACGGCCGCGTCATCGTTCACACAAGGCGGCGTGCCCATGATCGGGTTCAGCCCCAAGCCGCTAAACGCGATCTCGGACATATGGGTTTTGCCCAGACAGACCAGCCCTGCGGCGGTCGCGGCCTTCAGCACGTCTGCGTCTGCGGTGGGCACGCGGCCCTCGAGCAATTTTGTGCCGGCCTCGGTGCCGATGCCCGCGGTATCAAACAGGTCTTTCCACGATATCGGCACCCCATCGAGCGGGCTGACTCTTTGGCCTGCCTTGGCGCGCGCGCTGGCCGCTTTTGCCTCGGCGCGCGCGCGGTCATGGGTGACGCGGGCATAAATGCGTGGGGTCATCGGGTGGGCATCGATGGCGGCAAGATAGGTTTCGGTCAGCGCCGTAGGGTCGATTTCGCCCGCTGCAATCCCGCGCCCCAAATCCGCTGCGGTCATCCATAGCCAGTCTTGCATCACCTTGCTCCTGTTTTGGGGTTTTCGGCAGCCTAGCGACCATGCAGCGCATGGACAATCCCGCACGACAGACCATATTGGGCGCTATGAAACCTGATTTGATCATTGTGGGCGGCGGGCTGAACGGCCCCGCCCTTGCCATCGCCGCAGCCCAAGCCGGATTCGCGGTCAGCATCATCGATAGTCTGCCAAAAGCGACGCGGGAAATGCGCGATTTTGACGGGCGGTCCTATGCATTGGCGCTGGCGTCAAAACGCCTGTTGCAAGGGATCGGCGTTTGGTCTGATGTGGCGGACAACGCGCAGCCGATGTTAGAGATTAAAGTGACCGACGGGCAAGCGGGCCAAGGGGCGGCGCCGTGGATGATGCATTTTGATCATGCCGAGATCGAAGAAGGGCCGATGGGTTATATGATCGAGGACCGCCACTTGCGCGGTGCGTTTCTGGCGGCGATGGACGCGCATCCGAACATCAGCCAGATCGATGGTGAAACCGTGGTGGCCCAACAGGTTGATGCCACGGGGGTGAGTGTCACGCTTGCCTCGGGCAAAACACTGTCGGGCACTTTGCTTGTCGGGTCTGACGGGCGCACCAGCGGAACCGCGACGCGCGCGGGCATCCGCCGCACCGGCTGGGGTTACGACCAGACCGCGATTGTTTGCGCCGTGGGTCATGAAAAGCCACACGGCGGGATCGCGCACCAGTTCTTTATGCCAAACGGACCCTTGGCGATTTTGCCGTTGACACGACAGCGGTCGTCAATTGTGTGGTCCGAAACCACTGGGCGGGCGCAAGAGGTCATGGCGCTGGATGATGCCGGTTTTCTGGATGCATTGCGCCCAGCATTTGGCAGTTTCTTGGGCGAAATCAGCCTGACGGGTGCGCGGTTTTCCTATCCGCTCGGACTGACGCTGGCGCAAAGTTTTGTAGCAAACCGCACCGTGTTGATTGGTGACGCAGCACATGGGATGCACCCGATCGCAGGACAGGGATTGAACGCCGGGTTGCGCGATGTGGCGGCACTTATTGATGTATTAACGCAGGCACGGGCGCGCGGCGAGGACATCGGCGGCAGCCTGGTGCTGGCGCGCTACCAGCAATGGCGCCGCTTTGATACCGCAACACTTGCCTTGGCGACGGATACATTCAACAGGTTGTTTTCAAACGATAACCCGCTATTGCGCACGGCGCGTGATCTTGGGATGGGTTTGGTCAATTCCGCGCCATTCTTGCGGCGCAGTTTCATCCGCGAAGCGGCTGGCCTCACGGGTGATTTGCCTAGCTTGATGCGCGGCTAGCGCGGCCTGATATTCACATGTTCGGTGCGCTGACTGCCCCAATATGCCTCGTTCTCAAGCACATCTTGATGAGGCCTGTCGCGCAGAAACCGTCGGCTGCGGAACACCGCAATTTCGACCACGGCCTCGTCCCCGCGCCGCGGCAATGTACCGTCGAGGAACCCGCGCCGCAAAAACGCTTCGCGTGATTTTAGCCGGTCGATATCCGCCCGAACCATGGCCAGTTCGTCAGCAGGATGCATGTTTTTGATCATTGAAACCCCATCAGTTTGATCCGCACAGCAAACGCCCAACAGATTAAAAAACCGATAAAGATTTTGCGATTATGCGAGGGGTCGCGCTTCGTCCAATAACATCACAGGGATGCCATTGCGGATCGGGAAGGCAAGGTTCGCGCCCTTCGAGATCAGTTCCTGCGCCTCGGCGTCATAGTCCAGTCGGGCACGGGTTTGCGGGCAAATCAAGGCCTCGAGCATCTTTGGATCAAAACTGTTGTTGGTCATTGTATGAACTCCTCGGCTGATCCGCCGCGCAGGGAAAACTCGATCAATGTCATGAGGGTTTCGCGCCGTGTCGTCAAGGACGGGGCTTCGAGAAGCGCTTGTTTGTCTTCGGGCGGAAACGGGCACAACATCGACAGCGAATTGATCAACAACTCGTCTTCGGCCTCTTGCAGGCTTTCCCAATCGGTGGATAGGTTTTCTTCCTCAAAATACCGCGCGAGGGCTGCCATGAAATTTGGTCTGTCAAACGCGGGGTCTTTTTCGACGCCGCCCAAGTCGCGTTCAAATCCTTGCCACGACACGTGGCATTGGCGGTATGGCGTGGACCCGTCACCTTCGTTCAAGACCCGAAACCGCGACGCCCCCGCAAGAGTGATCATATAGCGCCCGTCTTCGGTTTCCGAAAACGCCGTGACCCGCCCCGCGCAGCCGATATGATGTAGCTTGTTGTCCTTGCCATAGGGCTGGATCATCCCGATCAGGCGGCTTTCGGTTTTCAGCACATCATCGAGCATTTGCAGGTAACGCGGCTCGAACAGATGCAGCGGCAGATGCGACCGCGGCAGCAATAACGCACCGGGAAGCGGAAACACAGGGATCGTGCCGGGAAGGTTTTGAAGTTTGTTCATAACCCCAACCTAGACCGATTATCCGGTCAGACAAATATCATCGACGAAAGTTTGCGACGCCCGTTCAGCACCAGCGGGTCGGTGGGGGGCAATGCGTCGAAGATGGTGAAGAGTTCGGTTTTTGCCGCCCCGTCATTCCACTCGCGGTCACGGCGGAACAGCTCCAATAGCTGATCGATGGCCCCTTGCGTGTCGTCATTGGCCATCAATGCGTTTGCCAGTTCCAGCCGTGCTTGGTGGTCACCGGGGTCGGCGTCGACCGATGCGGTCAACTCATCCACGGGGCCTGCGCCCGCTGCCTTGCGCGCCAAGGTGATCTGCGCATGAGCGGCCTCGAGGGCGGGATCGGTGGAGATTTCAGCGGGCGCGCCGTTCAGAACGGCCTCGGCCTGATCAATATCGCCCAGCGCCAGATGCGCCCGCACAAGGCCCGCATAGGCGCCTGCGTGATTGCCATCCTCGGTCAGGATCGCGGCAAAGGTTTCGGCGGCGTCAGCGGCTTCGCCCTCGGCCAGCATTTCCTCGGCGGCAGCAACGGCATCTTCCAAACCATTGTCCGGCTCTGGCCCCATGGCCGCGATTTTGTCGACAAAGGCGTCGATTTCGGATTGTGGCAGCGCCCCTTGGAAACCATCCACAGGCTTGCCCTCATAGAATGCATAGACGGTCGGGATTGATTGCACCTGCAATTGGCCGGCGTAGGCGGGGTTTGCGTCAACGTCGATTTTGACCAGCTTGACGCGGCCTTCTGCCTTGGTCACCGCCGCCTCGATTGCGGGGCCGAGGGTTTTGCAGGGCCCGCACCAAGGGGCCCAAAAATCCACAATGACGGGGACGGTTTTTGAGGCCTCTATGACATCTTGCACAAAGCTCGCGTCGGTGCCGTCAACGATGTTTGCGTCTGCGGGGGCTGGCTTTGGTGTTCCACCAAGTTCAATCATGGGTCGTCTCCTAAATTCGAGGTTACCCTCTATATGTGCGCAAGCGGCGCAAACGCCAAGAGGCAAGGCCACTTTACCGCGCCAAGATTGCTGCTAACCTCGCGCTTATGACAAAAACAATCCTCACGTTCGGCGATAGCAACACCCATGGGACACCGCCCATGCATGATTCCAGCCACCATCCCCGCCATAAGCGCCGCTGGCCTGTGGTGCTGGCCGAGACCTTGGGCTGCACGGTGATTGAAGAGGGCCTGCCCGGACGCATGGCCGCGGGTCACGGCGATACTGTCATGGGGCCAGAGATGAACGGGCAGTTGGGGTTACGGATTGCACTGGCAAGCCACGGGCCGATTGATCTGCTGACGATTATGCTGGGGACAAATGACCTCAAGCTCGATCATGGCAAGACCGCCACCCAGATCGCGGCAAGCATCGCAGGGCTGATCAAAATCGCGCAGGACGAGGAGTTGCAGGCCAAGCACGGCGGCTTCGACATCCTGCTGATCTGCCCGCCGCCGATCTTGGAGGGCGGCACGTTTGCCAGTGATTTTGCAGGGCAAAGGGTGGTGTCAGAAGCCCTGCCCGCCGCCTACGCCTTTGTCGCCGAGACGCGGGGCGTCTGGTTCATGGACGCAGGCGCGCATATTACAAGCAGCGAGGTTGACGCGATCCACTTTGACGCGGCCACGCATGAGGTGCTGGGGCGGGCTGTGGCGGCGGAGATTGAGCGGCGGGAAAGCGAAATTTTGTAATCCGTGGGATTACTTAGGCGGCAAAATCAAAGGTGTTCCGCCAAGGCCAAGCATGGAACATTTTCTGAATCGCGTTTGACTTTTGGTGCTAATCCAGAATGCATAAGCCCATGGCAAAAGTGGTTTTTGGTTGAATGACTGATTCAGTGTAGGTTTCTCGGACGCCACATGCGCACAGTTTGAGTGACGCGGAACGTTGCCTGGCGTCGCAGAAGCGCTCAAGGACCAGGCCGTGAAACGGCCATTAATTCTACCCCCCTCACAAATCAAACGTCGCAAACACCGGCGCGTGGTCGCTTGGTTTTTCCCAACCGCGGACGTGGCGGATGACGCGGCTGGAGTGGCCGGAGGCGGCGATGTCGGAGGTGGCCCAGACGTGGTCGAGCCTGCGGCCTTTGTCGGCCTCGTCCCAGTCGGCGGCGCGGTAGGACCACCAGCTATAGAGTTTGCCGTCGGGGATGTTTGAGCGGGTGACGTCGATCCAGTCGCCTGAGGCTTGGACGTCAGCGAGGGCTTCGACCTCGATGGGCGTATGGCTGACGACTTTGAGCAGTTTTTTGTGATCCCAGACGTCATCTTCGCGCGGTGCGATGTTCAAATCACCCACGAGGATGGATTTCAGGGGCGCATCGGCATGGAAGGCGTCACGCATTTGCGCCAGGTAGTCCAGCTTTTGCCCGAATTTCTCGTTGATGTCGCGGTCGGGTTTGTCGCCGCCTGCGGGCACGTAAAAGTTGTGGATTGTAACCCCGTTGGCGAGCCGTCCCGCAATATGCCGCGCGTGTCCAAGCTGCGCGTAATCCTCCGCCCCGGCCTCTTCAATCGGCAGTTTCGACAGGATCGCCACGCCATTATAGCCCTTTTGACCGCGCGCAACCATGTGGCTGTAGCCCAGCGCGTGGAACTGCTCGAGCGGGATTTTATCAACGGGGCTTTTGCATTCTTGCAGGCACAGCACATCTGGCTGCTCATCGCGCATCAGTTGCACGACAAGCTCCTCGCGCAGACGGACCGAGTTGATGTTCCAAGTGGCGAGCGTGAATGTCATGGCGTATCCTTACAAAAGAGCTGCGGCAGGGCGGGTAAATCCGACGTGGATACCGCGCCGGTTTTTCATATCGGTATTCATACGGGCCATCGTGGCGGGGTGGTTGGCATCGAGCACGCCGAGTTTGACCAATATCGCAGCAATCGCGGCCTCTGACGCACGCGTCGCTCCATCAGTGATCTTCAAGGCGACACCCAGTTTCAGCGCCGGAATAATCGCGACATAAACACCCTCTGCACCGGTTTTGATCGCGACCTTATGGCCGGTCGCACGCATCAGCTCGGTGCAGGCAGCGGTCTGGCCCGCGACCAGTTCGGGATAGGTCATCATCGCGTCGCGCAGTTTCACGGCCGCTTGCTGGCGCAGATCGCCTGTGGTTTTGGCGCTGGCAAAGAATGCCATCGCGCGCGCAAGCCCGTGCACAGTGCAGGCGTGATTGGGCGCGGAACAGCCGTCGATGCCAAAGGTCGGGCTGGTCTCTTGGGTGGTTTCTTCAAACGCGGCTTTGCACATCTTTTGCACAGGGTGGTCCAGCATTTCATAGTCAGCCCCCCCTTGATGTGCTTGTTCAGCGTCAGGAAGCCTGAGTGTTTCCCCGAGCAGTTGTTGTGCATCTGGCAAGGCTGCGCGCCCGCCCGGATCAACCCCTCGCGGGCATCTTTGTCGTCGGGCGTTTGCGGCCCGCAGCGAAAGTCGTTGTCGGATAGGCCCAGGTCTTTGAGCCATGCGCTGACCCGATCTGTGTGAATTTTTGCCCCTTTGTGCGACGCGCAAGACAGCGCCAGTTGCTGGGGTGTCAGATCTGCGCCAGCGCCACTTTCCACCAGCGGCAAGGCCTGAATCATTTTGCAAGACGAGCGCGGAAAGATCACAGTGGATGGATCACCCCAAGCCTGCACGATTTCGCCGTGTTCATCACAGACGACTGCATGTCCTTGGTGCAGCGATTCCAACAGGTCATTGCGCCAGATTTCGACAAGATTTACGGGGTTGGCCATCGGTGTCTGTCCTTTTGTGCGGCGGGGTCTTGCGGATGCAAGAAATCAGGGCTTTCCCAACCAAGCGATTTTTTGCTACCATATGACCAATCGAGTTGAAACAGATCCCGTTCGCATAAATGGTGCCATAAGATGCACCAACGCACATCGGGACATCCAGAGGCAAGCACAGCTTGGAGGCTGTAGATATGAATTTGAATATTTGGCGCGCATTTGGCGCATTGGGTCTTGGTCTGCTATCCAGCGCGGCGCTGGCACAGACAAGCACGAACCAGGTGGCATCCAACACAGATTGGTCGGTTTTTGTCGAAGACAGCCCAAAGGAATGCTGGGGCGTATCCGCGCCAAAAGAAAGCGTAAACACAAGGGACGGGCAAACCGTCGCCGTGCGCCGCGGCGATGTCTTGTTGTTTGTCTTCTACCGCCCGGGCGCGGCAGTGCAGGGCCAAGTGGCGTTCACCGGCGGCTACCCGTTTGCGAGCGGGTCGACCGCAGGCATGGACATCGGCGGCACCACATTCCAGCTGTTCACAGAGGGCGAATGGGCATGGCCCGCCACCCCCGAAGATGACACCAAGATTGTTGACGCCATGAAGCGCGGCGCCGATGCGACATTAACCGCCCGGTCAGGGCGCGGCACGCAGACGGCTGATAAATTCAGCCTTATGGGCTTTACCGCCGCCGTGGAAGAAGCCGCCAACCGCTGCAAGTAGGCGGCAAAGCACACCATAAATAACAATTGAGGCGGTTTCTTGCGGGGGCCGCCTCTTTTGCCTATATGGGGCACTTGATCCCCAATCGAGGTAGGCCCGATGGACGCGACAGCCCCAATCACCCAAGACGTGATGACCATTCCGCGCAAGGCGGAAGACGGTTTGCCCAATCTTATCGGGATGTCCCGAGAGCAGATGAAAGTCGCATTGATCGCCACCGGCACGCCCCAGAAGCAGGTCAAGATGCGCCTAAGCCAGATCTGGTCGTGGCTGTATCACTGGGGTGTGCGTGATTTTGGCGAGATGACCAATCTGTCAAAAGATTTCCGCGCGATGCTGGAGGAAAACTTTGTCATCGCCATGCCGCAGGTCGTGACGCGTCAGGTGTCCGACGATGGCACGCGCAAGTATCTGGTGCGCATCGCAGGTGGCCATGAGGTCGAGGTGGTGTATATCCCCGAAACCGACCGTGGCACGCTGTGTATTTCCAGCCAGGTCGGTTGCACGCTGACCTGTTCGTTTTGCCACACTGGCACGCAAAAACTGGTGCGCAATCTGACCAGCGCCGAGATTGTAGGCCAGATCATGATTGCGCGCGACGATTTGGGCGAATGGCCGGTGCCCGGTGCCCCCAATGAAGAGGGCCGCTTGCTATCCAACGTCGTGCTGATGGGCATGGGCGAGCCACTGTATAACTTTGAAAACGTGCGCGACGCGATGAAAATTGCGATGGATCCGGATGGCATACAGCTGTCGCGCCGCCGCATTACGCTGTCGACCTCTGGCGTTGTGCCCGAAATCGCCCGCACCGCCCAAGAGATCGGCTGTATGCTGGCGATTTCGTTTCACGCCACCACCGACGAAGTGCGTGACAAGCTGGTGCCGATCAACAAGAAATGGAATTTGGACGTGCTGTTGCAAGCGCTGCGCGACTATCCCAAAGTGTCCAATTCCGAGCGGATCACCTTTGAATATGTCATGCTGCACGGCGTCAACGATAGCGACGAGGACGCGCATCGCCTTGTGCGGCTGATCGAGGGTATCCCCGCCAAAATCAACCTGATCCCGTTCAACGAATGGCCCGGTGCGCCCTATACGCGGTCGTCCAATAACCGTATCCGCGCCTTTGCCGAGATCATTCACAACGCGGGCTATTCCTCGCCGATCCGCAAGCCGCGCGGCGAGGATATCATGGCCGCCTGTGGTCAGCTCAAATCCGCGACCGAGCGTCAACGCAAGTCACGCGCCCAGATCGCGGCAGAGACGGGCGGCGCTTAAGCCAGCAGCGCCCGCGCCGCGTCTGGCAACAAGGCTGCGGGCCGTTCGCAGGTTGTTGTCAGGTCGATGAACCGCCGCTCTTCGCCTGCCCGCAGAATCGCAGTCATCACGTCGGTTGCGTGCACGGCCAGATCAATGCTGCACCGATGCGCACGGCCTTGCGCGATGCCTGTCGCCATATCGGCAAGCCCTGCACAGCGATAGTTTGCGCGACCTTCGTCGTCATTTGGCACGCCAAACGGGTGATCCCACGCTGCCATCACCGCCATGTCACCGCTTTCGCCGCCGATCTCGACATCGCCGCCAAAGAAATTCGGATCGGGGATATAGATCGCGCCGGTCTCGCCATAAAGCTCCATCGGCTCGTGCCGATGCGCCCAGATATCCCAGCTTGCGCCAAGTGTGACAGTCGCCCCGTTGTGGAATTCCAGCAGCGCGTGGATATTTGTCGGCGTCTCGACCGGCACGGTCTCGCCATACCGATCACCGTTTCCGATGGTGCGGGTTTTGAAAGTGGTCGTCGCAAGCGAGACGACAGATTTCACCGGCCCGATCAGTTGGATCAGGTTCGTCACATAGTAGGGCCCGATGTCCAGAACCGGCCCCGCACCGGGCTGGAAAAAGAAGTCGGGATTGGGATGCCAAGCCTCCATGCCGTGGCTCATCACATGGCAGGTGCCGCCGATGATCCGCCCGATGTCGCCTGCATCAATGGCCGCGCGGGCCTGTTGATGGGCACCGCCAAGAAACGTATCGGGTGCTGATCCCACACGCAGGTTTTTGAACGCGGCAAGCTCGCGCAGGGCCTCGCCCTCGGCCAGTGTCAACACCAGTGGTTTCTCTGAATAGGCGTGTTTGCCAGCCTCCAGAATTTGCCGCGTGACCGCGTAGTGCACCGCAGGGATTGTCAGGTTCACGATCACGTCCACATCTTTTGCCGTCAGCAGATCGTCAACGGTATCTGCCCGCACGCCATATTCAGCCGCCCGCGCCCGCGCTGCATCGATGTTGATATCGGCCACCGCCACCAGCCTGAGCGATTTGAAAATCGGTGCAAACTGCAAATAGGTCGTCGAGATATTGCCGCATCCGATGATGCCAACGCCAAGCTGTGTCATATTGCCGGTCCCTGGAATGAGTTGACCGATGCAAGGCTGCGGCGGGCGAACCGCGCGTCATCGCTCGGGTTGTCATGTTCGACGATATAATGGTCGACGCCTGTCGCCTGCAATGCGGCATGGATAGCCGTCCAATCCATGATCCCGTGACCCACATCGGCCCAGCCGTCCTCTTGCACGCAAGCCCCGTCGGGCGCGATATCCTTGATATGCACGGCGGCAATCCGACCCGCGTATTTGGTGATCCACGCCACAGGATCAAGCCCCGCAACCCGCACCCAGCCCAGATCCAGCTCTAGCAAAAGCCGTGGATCAGCGGCCACAATCAGGTCAAGCGGCAAGGCGCCGCTGTCCGTGGGTTGCAGTTCAAAGTCATGGTTGTGCCAGCCAAATTTCAAGCCCGCCTGTTGAAATGGCGCACCAATTTGCGCCAACCGTTTGCCAAAAGCCGTCCATCCCGCTGCATCGAGTGGCCGGTCTTGCGGCATCAGATAGGGCACAAAAACCGCCTCTAACCCCAAGATATGTGCCGTGGCCAAGGCCCGCGCGGGATCCGCCTCGATCTCGGCCAACCCCATATGGGCGGAGGGCATCGACAGGCCCGACTTGTCCAACATGGTCTTCAGCGCCTCCGGGGTCTCGAGGATCGCGCCATAGCCTTCAACGGCGGTAAATCCGGTCTTTGCCAGCATCGTCAATGTGCGCTCAAGCGGCGGAAAATTGCGCGAGCCGTAAAGCTGATAAGCGACATGTTTCATCGGGTGTTCCTTATGCGTAGGTGGCGCTGTGAAGGTCGCGCAGGGTAAATTCGGGTGTAGCGTGAGGGTCCGTCGGCGTGAACCGCACGGTGGTTTTTTGGTCGGGCAGCAGCGCAAATGCATTGTCGCTGAACCGCCCGTCCACGTCGGCCTCGATGGCCACAAAAAGTGCCAGATTTTTGCCGGTTACCTCGATCAAATAGTCACCGTTGGCCCGGCTGATGCCATGGGTCAGGTCGGGCGGCAAGAGATCGTAGGTTTTATAAGGGTGCGGCGCGAAAATATCTTGGCTTTGCACGTCACCATCGCGGCCCCAAGCGAACCCCAGCATTTCGTGTTTGCCCAAGCCGGACGCCTGAACCCGCATCATTTCAATGGCCGCCGCACCGACCGTCTGGCGGACCTCGCCCAGCGGGCGCGTGGTGCCATCCATGCCGATGGCCACGGCGCTCAGGATCACGTCCGCGGGGTCTGGCGCATCGTTGACTGCACGCAGGATAATCACGTCGCCATCAGGCACTGCGGCAACCAGAAGCGGCGCGTAAAACGCTTTGACCATATGGTGCATCAACTTCCAATCACCGCCGTAGTTCAGCGACGACCAAGAACAGACCGGCCATGTGTCATTGAGCTGCCAAATCAGCGTGCCCATGCAGTGCGGCGCAAGCGACCGCCAATGGGTGACGGCAGTTTTGATCGCGATACCTTGCTGCACCTGGCTGAGGTAGACAAAGTCTTCAAAATGCTTGGGCCAGCGGAAACAGCGGAACATTGTTGCGGCGATACGCGCATTGCCGCCTGCGTTTTTCTGGTGACTTTCCAACACGGGGGCCGCGATGTTCATGTCTTCTGGTCCCGCAAACCTGCGGATCGCATTCAGCGATGGATAGGACTGGAACCCGAACTCGGAACAGAACCGCGGCGAGACATCGCGGTAGTGATCAAAGTCGCGGCCCTCGTGCCAAACCGACCAGAAATGCATATCGCCAGACCCGTCATCATGCCACGCGTCGCCGAAATTCAAAGGCCCCGGAGAGGGCGAAGATGGCCACCAATTTGCGCCCGGATCAGTGTCTAACAACGCAGTTTCGATACATCGGTTCAAGCGGTCGTAGTTGACAAGATAGCGGTCGCGGTCGTTTCGCGTGGCATCGAACCAACCCAGAGCGCCGATCAATTCGTTGTCGCCGCACCACAGCGCAAGGCAGGCGTGGTGTTGGAGGCGCGCCACGTTCTGGCAGACTTCGGCGCGGACCTCGGCCAGAAAATCGCGGGTCGAGGGGTAGATGTTACAGCTGAACATAAAGTCCTGCCAGACCATCAGACCCAACTCGTCGCATAGATCGTAAAACCACGTATTCTCGTAACGTCCGCCACCCCAGACGCGGATCATGTTCATGTTTGCATCCACCGCAGATTGCAGCAAATCACGGGTTTTTTCAGGCGTGATCCGCCCGGCAAGCGCGTCGGCGGGAACCCAGTTTGTGCCTTTCGCAAAGACGTCGCGCCCGTTGACGCAAATCTTGAAACCAAGGCCAGCGGTGTCCTGCGTAGTGACCAGATCGATCTGGCGCAACCCGAGCTTGAAGGTCTTTTGCGCCACAGCCGCGCTGACCGTCAGGTCGTAAAGCACTTGGTCACCCTGCCCCGCAGGCCACCACAATTGCGGGTCTGTTACAGGGATTTCGACGGTGCAAAGACCGGCCCTAACCTGTCCGCTATAGGTCTGTCCGCCAAGGCTGACATCGACTTGGCCAAGGTGGTTGCTGACCTCGGCCATGACGGTCAGCGTCACCCCGTCGCTGTGGTCTTGCGTCACTTTTACGCTGTCAATGCGGGGTGCCTTTGCGGCCTCGATCCGCAGGTCGCCGTAGATGCCAAACGGTGCCAGCGCGATGTTCCAGTCCCAGCCGAAATCGCATTGCACTTTGCGTAAAAGGTTGCCGTTTGCAATCGGCGCATTTTCGGTCTGCCACGGCAAGAAAAACGGATGTGCGTCTTGCGCCGCTTGGGCGGCTTTGATCGGGGAGTGAAAGGTCACGCTGATCTCGTTCTCGCCGGTTTTCGCCACGTCGCCCAAAGGCACGCGGTAATCTCGAAAGCTGTTTTTGGCCTCGAGAACGACCATCCCGTTCACCCGCACGGTTGCGACCGTATCGACCATTGTGAGCACCAGATCGACCTCGGTTTCGCGCAGGCTGAACTGCCTTGTCGCGGTCCAGTCCCGCTCGCTGATCCAGCGCAGGTCGTATTCGTTGCGCCCCCAATAGGGGTCCGGGATCAGGCCTGCGTCGTGCAGCGCGGTGATCGCGTCAGTGGGCAAATTGAAGTCACAGGCATAGGCGCTGCCGTCGTCGGACAGCGCCCATTTTCCCGCTAAATCGAGTGGCGTCACAAGCGTGCCTGTGTGTCTTTATCGAACAGGGACGCACGCGCAGGGTCAATGCCGATGGTCAGCTTTTCGCCTTTTGCCACACGGGCCTGCCCATCCATCCGAATGCGGAAGGAGGCTCCGTTCAGCGTAGTGTAGACCAGCGTATCGGATCCCATCGGTTCGACCAGATCAACCACCATGTCCATTTTAACCGGCGCGTTTTCGACCAGTTCGCCTGTGATGATATGCTCGGGTCTGATCCCGATAATCACCGCGCGGTCAGCGGTTTGCGGGGCCACAAACGGGTAGCCATCGACGGGCATTGTCAAATCACCACCGGTAAAGGCGCCGCCCTCCAGCTTACCTTCAATCATGTTCATCGAGGGCGAGCCGATGAAGTCCGCCACATAGAGGTTTTGCGGCCGGTTGTAGATCTCGTCAGGCGTGCCAAGCTGCATGATATTGCCGCCTTTCATCACCGCAATCCGGTCGGCCAATGTCATCGCCTCGACCTGATCGTGGGTCACGTAGATCATGGTGTTTTGCAGTTGGTTGTGCAGACGTTTCAGCTCGACCCGCAAATCAGCCCGCAATTTGGCGTCGAGATTCGAGAGCGGTTCATCAAACAGGAACACGTCCACGTCCCGCACCAGTGCCCGCCCGATGGCCACCCGTTGCCGTTGCCCGCCAGACAATGCGCCGGGCTTGCGGTCGAGCAAGGCTTCGATCTGCAAAACGTCCGCCGCCTGTGCGACCCGTTTTTCAATCTCGGCTTTCGGCACTTTGGCGTTTTTCAACCCGAACGACAGGTTCCCGCGCACCGTCATTTGCGGATAAAGCGCGTAGGATTGGAACACCATGCCGATGCCACGATCCGAGGGTTCTTCCCATGTGACGTTCTTGCCTTTGATGAAAATCTGCCCGTCGGAGACCTCCAGCAATCCTGCGATGCAGTTCAACAGCGTGGACTTGCCGCACCCTGACGAGCCGAGCAGCACAAGAAACTCGCCCGCTGCGATGTCGAGGTTCAACTGTTTCAGCACTTTTACGGCGCCAAAATTCAAATCGAGGTTTTTGATTTCTACAGAATTTGTCATGTCTTCAGCCTTTTACCGCGCCAGCGGCAATACCGCGCACAAAGAGTTTGCCAGAGGCAAAATAGATGATGAGAGGCACCAGCCCGGTCAGCAGCGTGGCGGCCATATTGACGTTGTATTCCTTTACGCCCTGCACCGAATTCACGATGTTATTAAGCTGCACCGTCATCGGATAAAGGTCGGGTTTGGTATAGATCACCCCAAACAGGAAATCGTTCCAGATCCCTGTGACCTGCAAGATAATCGCGACCACAAAAATCGGCAGCGCCATCGGCATCATGATCTGGAAATAGATCCGCCAGAACCCCGCCCCATCGACGCGCGCCGCTTTGAATAACTCCTCGGGGATTGAAGAAAAGTAGTTGCGGAACAATAGCGTCAGGATCGGCATCCCAAAAACCGTATGCACCAGAACGAGCCCCCAAAGCCCCCCATAAAGCCCCATCTCGCGTAGCAGGATCACGATCGGATAAAGCATGATCTGATAGGGGATAAACGCGCCGAGAATCAGGATGTTGAAGAAAACTTCGGAGCCTTTGAATTTCCAGTTCGACAGGGCGTAACCATTGACCGAGGCCACCGCGATTGACAGCGTGACCGAGGGGATCAGGATGCGCACGGAGTTCCAGAACCCGCGGCTCAATCCGTCGCAATTGATGCCGGTGCAGGCCTCTGCCCATGCCTTGACCCAAGGTTGGAAAGTGATCTCGACGGGGGGGCTAAAGACATTGCCGAGCCTGATTTCTGGCATCCCTTTCAACGAGGTGACGACCATGACGTAAAGCGGCAACAGGTAGTAAAAGCTGAACAGCAACAGCGTGCCGTAGATGAAGATGTTGTTGCGCGAAAAGCGGCGCATAGGCTTGGGGCCGCGCGGCCCTGTGGTCGGGTTATCCATGCTTGTTCCCCCTGAATTGCAGATAGACATAAGGGATCAGAATGATCACGACCGAGAGCAACATCATGGTGGAGGCCGCAAACCCCTGACCAAGATTTTGCGCCTTGAACATATAATCGTAGACATACATCGCAGGCACTTGTGACGCGAGCCCCGGACCGCCCGATGTTTGCGCCACGACCAGATCGTATAGCTTGATGATACCCGCGGCGATCAGCACAAGAGCGGTCACAAATACCGGCCGCATCATCGGAATGATCACCACAAGATAGGTTTTAACCGTGCCGATACCGTCCACGCGCGCGGCTTTCCAGATGTCGTCGTCAATGCCACGCAGCCCTGCCAGCATGATGCACATGATCAGCCCGGACCCTTGCCAGATGCCCGCGATCAGCACCCCGAAAATCACGATGTCGGGGTTGTAAAGCGGATCAAAATCAAAGCTGGCCCAGCCCCAGCCGCGCACCACCGCCTGCACGCCGTAATCGGGGTTCAATATCCACTGCCACGCAAGGCCCGTGACGATAAACGACAGCGCAAAGGGGAACAGAAAAATACTGCGAAAGGTGTTTTCAAAGCGGATTTTGCGGTCAAGCAATGCGGCCAGCGTAAAGCCGATCACCAGTGTCAGGATCAGCGAGGACACCCCATACCACATCAAATTCTGGATCGAGATCAGCCAGCGACTGCTGCTCCAGAGGCGCTCGTATTGATCAAAACCGACAAAATTTTCTTTTGGCAAAAGCCGCGAGTTGGTGAAGGAATAGACGATCGTCCAGATGGTGGCACCGACAAACACCACCAGCGTTGTGATGATCATCGGCAAGGCCGCGATCTTGGACATGAGATTGCGGGTCAACCTGTTGGGGCGCCCCTTGCCGCGGCCTGCCTGGGCGGCGCGCTGATCAATCATGGACATCCTGTCCCCCTTTTCGTGCAAGCAACGTCTTGAAAACGAACAGGCCCGCATTGCGTGATGCAAGCGGGCCCATCGTTGGTTTGGCTTAGTCGGCGTTAGCGATGATGGCGGCGTAACGCGCTTGCGCATCGGCCGCAGACAGCGCGTCACCGGCCCAGAATTCCGCCATCAGGTCTTCGATTTGCGAAGACGTATCGGCGGACAGCGCCATGTCACCGGACGGGAGGATGTTGCCCGATGCCAGAATGTCCAAGCCTTTTTGCATACAGTCATTGGCTGCCGACAGGTCGATATCGCCGCGCACGGGCAGTGACCCTTTCTTGAGGTTGAACGCGACCTGCACCTCTGGGCTGATCATCAGCGCGGCGAGTTCTTTTTGCGCCGCGGTAATTTCAGGGTCGCTATTGACCGGGAAATAGAACGCATCGCCGCCGGTGTCCAAGACCGCGTTGTTGCCCAAACCGGGCAGGCATTCGTATTCAACACCCGCCGTTTGGCCCGCCACCTGAAATTCGCCCTGCGCCCAGTCACCCATGATCTGACCACCAGCGGCGCCCGATATCACGAGACTGGTGGCTTGGTTCCAGTCCTGCACATTGCCGTTAGCCGCCATTTCACGCGCGGCAACCGCTGCTTGAAACACTTTGGCGTAGTCGGCCCCACCGGCCACTTCGGCATTTTTATCGACGTTTACCGCGCGCCATGCATCGGTGCCCGCAATCGCCACGGCCATCACGCCAAACGCCCCCGAACGCTGCCAGGACTGCGCGCCCATCGCAAGCGGCACCTTGCCAGCTGCGGTCAACGCGTCAGCGGAGGCTGCGAATTCCTCCCAGTTTGTCGGGGTTGCGATACCTGCGTCCTTATAGGCCTGGTTGGACAACCACAGCCATTGCCACGAATGGATATTCACCGGCACGCAGTAGATTTTGCCGTCAAGGGTGCAGGCCTCAAGCAGATTGGACGGGTTCACCAGGTCTTTCCAGCCGCCGGCTTCGGCGACATCCGTGATATCGAGCATCAGGCCCGCCTCGATCAGTTCTTCGGCTTGGCGGCCGTGGTTCAACTGGGTCGCACCCATCGGGTCACCGCCCAGAATGCGGCTGATGATAATCGGACGCGCAACGCCGCCGGACCCCGCAATCGCGCCGTCCGCCCATGTATTTCCCGTGGCATTCCATGCTTTGGCAAATTCCGCAACGGCGGCAGCTTCACCCCCCGAGGTCCACCAATGTGTCACCTCAAGCTCGACCGGCGATGTCGCAGACGCCGCCGACGCGCCGACCAGTGCCGTTGCTGCAAGCAGCTTTGTTGTGAGTTTCACGATTCTCTCCTCCCTGAATCTAAATCGTTATAGAAAAGCCTATATCGATTTAGATTGATCCGGCAAGACATAATAGTTTACCAATGAAGGCAATCCAGCAACAAAGCTTCAACCGGTTGATTGCGTTGCGCTTTTGACATTCGTCTTGCGGTCACCTAGGCAGGGCCACCGCAATGCGGGCACATTCAGGGAGGCAATTTGATGGCACTACCGACACCGGACAAACCTGCCAAGCCGACGTTAAAGACGATTGCGCGCATCAGCGGGCTTGCGGTGCCGACCGTGTCACGCGCGCTGAGTGATGCCCCTGATATTGGCGTCGAAACCAAGAAACTGATCCGCAAAATCGCGAATGAAATCGGCTATGTGCCCAACCGTGCCGGCGTGCGCTTGCGCACAGGGCGCACCAATGTGATCAGCCTTGTGATGTCGACCGAGCACGACATGATGAACCACACTGCACGCCTGATTTCTTCGGTGGCGGGGGGCTTGCGCGACACGCCCTACCATCTGATCGTCACGCCGTTTTTTCCCAACGAGGACCCGATGCGTCCGGTGCGCTACATCGTGGAAAGCGGCTCGGCGGATGCGATTATCCTCAACCAGATCCGCCCGCAAGACCCGCGTGTGACCTATTTGATGGAACGTGGTTTTCCGTTCGCGACCCATGGGCGCACCGATTGGGCCGACAAACACCCCTATTATGATTTCGACAACGGAGCCTTTGGCGCGATTGCCGTGCATCGGTTGGCGGCGCGAGGTCGCAAGGTGATTGCCGCACTGGTCCCGCCGCGCGACCACAATTATGCCTTTCATATGATCGAGGGGATGCAACGGGCCGCACAAGAGGCGGGCGTGACGCTGCGCCTGATTGACACCGTAACCAGCGACAACGCCAGCGCCGAGGTGGTGGTTGCCGTTCAGGACCTGTTGGGCGCACAGCGCGATATCGACGCGATTATCACCGCCTCGACATCCTCTGCGATGGCGGTGGTTGGCGCGCTGGAAAATCGGGGCTTATGTCTGGGCCAGCAAATCGACGTCTTCTCGAAAGAGGCCATGCCGTTTCTGAACCTGTTCCGCCGCGACATCCTGACGATTGCGGAAAAAGTCAGCGCGACGGGCGAGTTTTTGGCCCGCGCCGCCATTCAGGCGATCAAGCACCCGCAAGACCCGCCGATGCAATTTCTCGAAGTGCCGCCCGCCGATTAACGCCCTGGCAGTTTACCGCGTTTTTCGCCTTTGCCTTCCCAGCTTTCCATCGCTGCAACCGCCTCTTGTGCGGTTTCGACAAATCGGAACAGCGCAAGGTCGTCTGCCGAAATCGTGCCCGCCTCGGCCAGCACGTCCCAGTTGATGATGCCGCGCCAGAACGCCTCGCCAAACAGCAAAAACGGAATGCGCGCCATGCGGCCTGTCTGGATCAAAGTCAGCGCCTCGAAGGTTTCGTCCAGCGTGCCAAAGCCGCCCGGAAACACGCAGATTGCGGAGGCGCGCATCAGGAAATGCATCTTGCGGATCGCAAAGTAATGAAAGTTGAAGCACAATTCTGGCGTCACATATTCATTTGGTGCCTGCTCGTGCGGCAACACGATATTCAGGCCGATTGATTTGCCGCCCGCGTCCATGGCGCCGCGGTTGCCGGCCTCCATCACACCAGGTCCACCGCCGGTGACAATCACCTCGTGCTTGCCGCCCGATGCCATGGATTTTCGCGTCATGATCTCGGAGAATTTGCGCGCTTCAGCATAGTATTTCGACAGATCCGCAAGCGTCTTTGTGCGCGCGGTGTCTTTCTTTTCCGGCTCGGGAATGCGTGCGCCACCAAATAGCACGATCGTGCTTTCAATCCCCGCCTCGTCCATCGCCATCTGCGGTTTGAGCAGTTCGAGCTGCAAGCGCACCGGGCGCAATTCGTCGCGCAGCAGGAAATCCTCGTCCGCAAAGGCAAGCCGGTATTCCGGCGCACGGGTCTGCGGGGTATCGGGGACATGCAAGGCCTCGGTGCGGTCTTGATGACTGTCGCGAAACGGATGGCAGCGGTTGTCGTCTTTCATAATGTCTCTCTTGCTATTGCTTGCTCGCACCGTCACCTGAAACAGGACGAGATGCAAATGATCGCGTAACGTGGTATACGTGTATGTCCTGATCTTGAAAGGAACGTGGAATGTTAATGGATACACCACTATGTGATTTCGGCATAGCCGCGCCCGACTTTGATTTGGCAACACCAACAGGCGCACGCTATACCCGTGACGCGCTGATGGGTGAAAACGGGCTGCTGGTTGCGTTTATCTGCAACCACTGCCCTTATGTTGTGGCGCAAATCGACCGGCTGGTGGCCGATGCCAAGGCCCTGCAACTGGCAGGCATCGGCGTCGCGTTTATCATGTCCAATGACTATGTCGCATACCCCGCTGATACCCCTGACCTGATGGCTGTATTTGCGCAAAAGCACGGGTTCACGGCACCGTATCTGATTGACGAGGACCAGAGCGTCGCGCGCGCCTATGGTGCGGTTTGCACGCCTGACTTCTTGGGGTATGACGCAACAGGTGGGCTGCAATATCGCGGGCGGCTGGACAATCTGGGACTGCGCGGCGATCAGGCTGGCCGCATCCCCGAACTGCTCAATGCGATGCGTCAGGTTGCCAAGACCGGCCAGACCAGCCTGCCGCAATCCGTCGCAATGGGCTGTTCGATCAAATGGCGCTGACGCGCGCCCGTTGCACGAGACCGCGCAAGCCCGTATAGCACTGTCAAAATCACCTTTGTCCGGAGCAAGCCACATGTCAAACGCCGCCCTAGAGACCGCAATCGAAGCCGCATGGGATGCGCGCGACACGATCACCATCGACACCCAAGGCGAGGTCCGCGAGGCGATCACCGACACGTTGAATGCGCTGGATAGCGGTAAATTGCGGGTCGCGGAGCGCCGCGAAAACGGCGACTGGCACGTGAACCAATGGGCGAAAAAGGCGGTGCTTTTGTCGTTCCGTCTCAATGACATGGAACAGATACCCGGCGGCAATGGCGACACCTCTTGGTGGGACAAAGTGCCATCCAAGTTCGCAGGTTGGGGCGATGCGCAATGGCGTGCCGCTGGCTTCCGCGCTGTGCCCGGCTCCATCGTGCGCCGCTCTGCGTTCATCGGCAAGGGCGTGGTTTTGATGCCGAGTTTCGTGAACCTCGGCGCTTACGTTGACGAAGGCTCGATGGTTGACGGCTGGGCCACGGTCGGCTCTTGCGCGCAAATCGGCAAGAACGTGCACCTGTCGGGCGGCGTGGGGATTGGCGGCGTTTTGGAGCCGATGCAGGCGGGTCCGACGATCATTGAAGACAACTGCTTTATCGGCGCGCGCTCCGAGGTGGTTGAGGGCTGCATTATCCGCGAAGGATCGGTGTTGGGCATGGGCGTGTTCATCGGCCAATCCACCAAGATCGTCGACCGTGAAACCGGCGAAGTGTTCTATGGCGAAGTGCCGCCCTATTCGGTGGTCGTCGCAGGCGCGATGCCCTCCAAGAACGGCATCAACCTATATTGCGCCGTAATCGTCAAACGCGTGGACGCCAAGACCCGTTCCAAAACCGGCATCAACGAGCTTTTGCGCGACTGATGATCATCAGTCGGACCCTTGCGCGCAAACGCATCGCTGCGGGGGTTCATCCCGGCTGGTTCGGGGCGTGGGGGCCGGTGATGGCGGATGCGCTGTTGTTTTTCGGCATCGCGGGGGTTTCCGCCCCCTTTATCGTGGGCGGGCTGGCCGCATCGCAAGGCGCATGGGTCTATGCCGCTCTGTTTGCGATTTACTTTATCCCGATGCAGATCGTGCTGATCATCTCGGCGATGTGGGCCGCAAAATCGCGCTGGCACGACGAGGTTTAGCGCCGCACATAGGCCGGGCCGAACCATTTGACCAATAGCTGGTCATAGGTGCCATCCTCGCGCAGGCGCAGCATCGTTTGATCAACATCCTCGCGCAGGTTGCTGCCCGTCGGAAACGCCATGCCATAGTTTTCAGGGCGGTAAATCCGTTCCAGTAACTCTGCCTGACCCTGCCCTTGATTGCGGACATAATAGGCCAATATCGGGCCATCAAACACAACCGCATCCAGATCTCCCTGCTCGAAACCGCCGAACAATTGATCCAGATCTTCAAACGTGGTGGCGGCAATCCCGCGTTGGTCAAGGAACGCCTCGGCGGTCGCACCTGCGATCGTGCCGACGCGCCGGCCTTCCAGATCGGAAATGCTCTCGATATTGTTTTGAATCGCGCTCACTGTCAGCGCGGCGGTAATCTGGGCTACAAAAATAGAGACGATAAACAGGCTCGAGACCACAAGGATCACAGCAAAAAACCGGCCGCCACGGCTTTGCGGGACGCGTTCTTCAAACCCGCCGTTCACCACCAAATTCAGGGCCCACCAGAACGCCGGAAATCCGACCTCTTTTGCGCTGCGGTCAAAATACGTCTGATGGCGGCGCTCGAACAACCACATCAACATCCCGCCGCCAAACAACAAGACCAACGCGCCCAGGATCGAAAGCGCAATCTGCCGGGTGAAAATCGCGCCAAGCACCGCGCTGACCCCGCTTTCGCCGCGCGGCATCATCACCTGAATGCCGCTGTCAAAAATCGGCTGGGTGAAATCCATCACCCGTTCGCGGTCTGCCGTGATCGAGATATTTGCAATCGCGCCATCGACAGATCCGTCCTGCACTGCGCCCAGCATCTCGGCAAAGTTAGCCTTGCGATCATAGGTCACCGAAAGATTAAGCTGGGCTGCGACAGCTGCAAACAGGTCCACGCTGAAGCCCACGTCCTGCCCATTTTCGGTCATGGAAAACGGCGCGCGGGTCACAGTTGCGATGGTAAGCTGTTGCGGGGTTTGGGCGGCCCCTTGGGATGCATTCACCACCAGGCCCAGCGCCAGCAGCGCGCGATAAATGTGGTGCATTGATTTTCCCAATTCTTGTCCCGTGCGACACAATGTGCCAAACCACGCATAATGACAAGTAATCAGACGCGGGACTGCCGCCATGTTAAGGTGCCAAAAATGACGAAAAAGCCAAGCCGCCAAATGGTCTTTACCTTGCTGGTCGAAGTCGGCCGCAGCGAAGATGACGGGATGCCAGATGGTGCCACGGGCGCGGCCTTGATGTGCTATGCGTCCGGGATCGACGAGGCCGAAGCGGTCCGCGAGACCGTTGCCATTCTCAAGCAGGCCGACCTGTCACCGCTGGACGTCAGCGGCTATGGCACGCTTGAAGAGCGTATCGCCGAGGGGCACGATATTTCCGAAGACGAAAAGGCATTGATGCAGCGCGCGCTGGATGAAAACAGCGTGATCGTGGCCCAGATGACCCCGTTCTTTGGCGATGACGAAGAGGCCTAGGCCGCTTGCAATTTTCGCAACGTCAGTGCCTCGACCGATTGCAGCAATGGCACGGCGGGGCGGCTGAAGCTTGGCAACAACTCGGGCGGCAAATGCGCCAGAACCGTATGTGCCCGCAACGCCGGGTCCGCTTGGATTGTGCTGGTATCCAACCCGTCAAAGACCAACCCGTCCACCGCGAGAGGTGCCGGACGGTCCAGCATGACCTGCCAATACCGGTGCACCAGCGCACTGGATGCCGCCCGCACGGACACCCCGTCGACCAGATGCCCCGCCCGCATCGCGATATGCGGCGTGCCAAAAAGATACTCGACCTCTGGCCCTCGCGCCCGCAACCTCTGGTCAGGGGCGACAACCATATCGTGGCGCAACCCGTGATAGGGCGCGCGCAACATCAGCGGCGCAAACCGGCCACGCGCGGGTAACTCCGCCGATCCGACCCAGCGCACCTGGGCGGTGTCTCCCGTTGCAGTGGTGACCATTTGGCCCATCCTCAGCTTGGAGACTGGCAATGCGCCTTTGGGTGTCTGGATCAACGTGGCCCCGCCCAGTGTGGGCAACACACAGATTGGCATGATGTCATTGGCAATCGCTAAAAACCTTGCGTCGCTGTTGATACGGCAATGGTGTCGGTCCGACATCAACCGCATCACGTCACGTATCGACAGCGGCAAAGGCGAGGGTAACTCGGCCAAGATCGGGGCCGATGCGCCACCCGCTTCAACCGCCAGAACACCCCGACGCAACGGGGCATCCCATGTGTAAGACACGGTGATCGACGGCGTGACAGACAGCAGATTGGTCGCCACGCGGTAAACCCGCCGCTGCGCGCCCATCCACTGCGCGAGCGAAAGCGTCCCGTCCGCGCAAAGCGTCAGCTTCAACCCCGCAGCCCACGGATGCGTCGCACCATAGTCCAGCAAAGTCTGGTCACCGCCGCGCGGATCGGACGCAAACTCGAACATCACCGTCCCGCGCGGCAAAACAGCGTTCAGATCAAACGGGGTCCGGTCCGTGCGGCCCAAGCCAACGGGGCTGAACACGCCGCCTTTTTGATCCCGCAGCCTGATCCAGCTCATGACACTTCCGCCCGCATAACTGCGACCGCAAAAATCCGGCAATTCGGTCCAATTATTGCAACCATGTTTCTTGCCTCGCGCCCCGACCGGACCCGTGACAAGGCAAACGCCCCGGAGAGACCTTGATCTCCCACCTATATGTTGTGGCACACTGCCCGTGCCTACGCCCATTTTGGGTCTGCCCTGCTTCGGGTCATTAATTATCTCTAGGCTAATCTAATTTTTCGTTTGGAAAGAATGGTTTGTGGTCCTTACTTCGCGCAAACCCACCAGACTGTCACAAGGATGCAACAGCCTGATGCCGCACCCTGTGGCTTGCTTGCCCGCCCGCAACGCGCTAGCCAAGCGTGACAAACGTGGAGACCCCGATGCCAGTAAACACCGATCCCGTAGACCTGACAGCCGCGCTCGTGCGTTGCCCGTCTGTTACCCCCGTCGAGGGCGGCGCGCTTGTCCTGCTCGGCGCATTGCTTGCTGATGCGGGTTTTGAGTGCACCCGCGTTGATCGCGGCGGGATCTGCAATCTTTATGCCCGCTGGGGGCGCAAGAATGCCAACCGCACATTCGGGTTCAACGGGCATACTGATGTGGTGCCTTTGGGCGACGAGACCGCTTGGACCATGCCGCCATTTGGGGCCGAAATCAAAGACGGCTTTCTTTACGGACGCGGTGCGACAGATATGAAATCCGGCGTTGCAGCCTTTGCCGCCGCTGCCATCGACTTTGTGCAGAACACGCCGCCTGACGGGGCCGTCGTGCTGGCCATCACCGGCGACGAAGAAGACGTCGCACTGGACGGGACCGTCGCCTTGCTCGACTGGATGCGTGACAACAACGAGGCCATGTCCGTCTGCCTTGTGGGCGAGCCGACTTGCCCCGACGAGATGGGCGACGCGATGAAAATCGGGCGGCGTGGATCTATGACCGCCTGGATCACCGTGACAGGTGTGCAAGGGCACTCTGCCTATCCGCACCGTGCAAAAAACCCGCTACACGCGGGCGCGCGGTTGCTTGACCTGCTGGCGTCTCATACGCTTGACCATGGGACCGATCACTTTGATCCATCTTCGCTGGCCGTGGTCACAATAGACACGGGCAATCCTGCGACCAATGTGATCCCCGCGCAAATGACCGCCACCGTGAATATCCGCTTCAATGAGCTTCACACCGGCGCATCACTGTCAGCATGGCTGCAACTCGAAGCCGACAAGGTCGCCGCTGAATTTGACCTGCAAATCTCCATGACTATCAAAATCTCGGGCGAAAGTTTTATCACGCCTCCGGGTGAACTCTCTGCACTGGTATCCCGCGCCGTCACAGCCGAGACAGGCCGCACCCCCGAGCTATCCACATCCGGCGGAACATCGGATGCGCGTTTCGTCAAAGACCACTGCCCCGTCGTCGAATTTGGCCTTGTCGGCAAAACCATGCACCAGGTCGACGAGCGGGTTATGGTGTCTCAAATCGGCCAACTCAAGGCGATCTACCTGCGTATCCTTGGCGACTATTTCGCCTGAGGTAAGGACGGGGCCTCCGGCGGGGATATTTGCAAACCAAAGAGGTAAAGGTGCAGCCCCCCTCTTTGGTTTGCAAATATCCCGGGGCGTGGGGCTGGCCCCACATAGATTTGCCATGACGCCCATCTCTGCGCGTGTTAGGCGAAAGACATGAAACAGATACCTTCCAAATCCGAAATCCTGTCGTGGATATCCGAGCACCCGACCAAAGCCGCCAAGCGCGATATCGCCAAAGCCTTTGGCATCAAGGGCGCGCAGCGCATTGACCTCAAGCGGGTTCTCAAGGAACTTGAAGATGACGGCAAACTGACGAAACGCCGGTCCAGCTATCGCGATGCCAACGAGTTAGCCCCTGTTGCGGTGCTGGAGATCACCGGTCCTGACGCCGACGGTGATCTGTTTGCGCGGCCCTTGGAGTGGACAGGCAAGGGCGCGGAGCCTGTGATCTTGATGGTCGGGCGCGATGGCGATCAGCCGCTTGGCAAAGGCGACCGTATCCTTGGGCGCTTGACCGTAGACGCCGCAGATGATCACAGCCACACCGCTCGCATGATCCGCCGCATCGGGACCAATCCGCTGCGCATTCTGGGCATTTTCCGCACCGGGTCAGAAGGCGGTCGCGTGCTGCCCATCGACAAGGGATCCGACAAGCAGTGGGTCGTAGCCGAAGGTGCCACCGATGGCGCAAAAGATGGCGAGCTGGTCGAAGCGGAGCAGTCCGGGCCCAAGGACCGCATGGGTCTGCCCAAGGCCCGCATCGTTGCCCGCCTTGGCAACCCGTCAGAACCGCGCGCTGTGTCCTTGATCGCGATCCACCAGCACGGCATCCCCGACCATTTCCCCGATGAGGTGATGGCCGAGGCCGATGCTGCCTTACCCACCAAACTGGGCAAACGTCTAGACCTGCGCGACATGCCGCTGGTGACCATCGACCCGTGGGACGCACGCGACCGCGACGACGCCTGTTACGTCGAAACCCACGAGGGTGGCGAAATGACGATATGGGTCGCCATCGCGGATGTCGCCCATTACGTCACCGGCGGCTCGGCGCTGGACCGCGAGGCGCGCAATCGCGGCAACTCGACCTATTTCCCCGACCGCGTTGTGCCAATGTTGCCCGATGTCTTGTCTGGTGACCTGTGTTCGCTGCACGAAGGTGTCGAGCGCGCCTGCCTTGCTGTCGCCATGCGCATCGACGCCGAGGGCACCAAGATCAGCCACACGTTCCACCGCGCCTTGATGAAATCGGTTGCCTCGTTGCACTATGAAGAGGTGCAGGCCGCGATGGATGGCGCGCCCAATGACAAAGTGGCCCCGCTGGTCAGCGACATCATCCGTCCGCTCTATACCGCCTATGCCGCGCTGAAAATCGCGCGGGCAAAGCGCCAGCCGCTGGAATTAGACCTGCCAGAGCGGCAGATCATTCTGGACGACATGGGCAAAGTATCCTCGGTCAATTACAAAGACCGCCTTGATGCCCACCGCCTGATCGAAGAGTTCATGGTGCTGGCCAATGTCTGCGCCGCCGAAACGCTGATCGCGAAAAAGACGCCGCATCTGTTGCGCGTGCACGAAGAACCCAGCCCTGAAAAACTCGACGCGCTGCGCGAAGTGGCAAATGCGTCAGGTCTGCAGCTTGCCAAAGGGCAGGTTTTGCAAACCGCGCATTTGAACCGCCTGCTGGAACAGGCAAAGGGCACCGACCACGCCGAGGTGGTCAATATGTCCACGCTGCGGTCCATGACGCAGGCCTACTATAATCCTGAAAACTTTGGGCATTTCGGGCTGGCGCTCAAGGCCTACGCGCATTTCACCTCGCCCATTCGCCGCTACGCCGACCTGATCGTGCACCGCGCGCTGATCACCGCGCATGGTTGGGGCAAAGACGGCCTTACGCCGTTTGATATCGAAATGCTGGCCGAAACAGGCCAGAAAATATCCGACACCGAACGCCGGTCCATGACCGCCGAGCGCGACACGACCGACCGCTATCTGGCCGCGTTCCTGTCAGAGCGCATGGATGCCGAAATGCCCGGACGGATCAACGGCATCGCCAAATTCGGGGTCTTTGTCAAACTGGATGAAACCGGCGCCGATGCGCTTGTCCCGATCCGCAGTTTAGGCGACGAATATTTTGACCACGATCCTGACAGCCAGACATTGACGGGCTCAAAAACCGGTATCGTGATTGGCCTTGGCGTCAAGGTCGTCGTCAAACTGACCGAAGCCTCGCCGGTCACAGGCGGGCTTACGGCTGAAATCGTCACGCTAGACGAACGCACGCTGCCAAAAGGGACCAGCCGCGGGCGCGGCAAACCGCCCCGCCGCAAATTCGGCTCCGCCAAAAAGAAGTCCGCAAAGATCGCGAAAAAGGTAAAGCGCTCGCGCAGCTAAAGGTGATGGGTCAGCACCGATGTGATCAGCATCGCGTGGCGCACAGGGTCAATCTGCGTAGCGTCCTCAAAGTGGACCGCGCGCGACCCTTCGACCCGATCCATCCCCGGGAAGGTCGCCGTGAAATCTGCAATCAGAGAGGTCTGGCAATGGGTGTAAAGCGCCACGCCGCCGGTCTTTGGCACAGCGATGCGCAGTGAGGCGCCCGCACGTTTGGACGTCACATATGCGGGCTGACCCCAACGGAGTGTTTCGTGAATCCTGCCGATTTCGGGCAAGTTTGCGGCGACCTCGAATATCAGGGCACGCAGACGCAGCATCGTCTCTCTGGCATGGAGTGGTGCGGCGTCAAATACGGCCTGCACCTCTTGGTTCATTTTTGTCATATTGGGTCCGGTCATACACTGCGGATGATAATACCTATCAAGCGAGGCCCCGCCGGTCCAGATTATAGCCCTGATAATATCCGGAATTTGATGACGACCCGTGTAACGGGCGGAAATTCGCCCGCCAAGCACACTGGGATTTTGTTAGAAAAATTCACCGCTATGATAGGGCAATTGTCCAGGTATCAGGTGCACAGATGTTTTTCGCAAAAGCCGTTTCCGTCGCAGTGCTTCTTGGCGCAACACCGTCGGTGATCCCGCCCGTAAACCCCGATATCGTGCAGGTCCAAGCCAACGGCTTTGTCACATGGATCGCGAATTTTCGTGGTCGCGCGCTGGCGCAAGGCATAAATGCGCGCACCTTTGATGCGGCCTTTGCAGGCGCGCGCTATTTGCCCGAAACCATCCGCAAGGACCGCAATCAATCGGAATTCATCAAACCGATGTCGGACTATATGGGCACTGCCGCCTCTGACGCGCGGGTCAGCAATGGCCGCAGTATGATGCAAAAATATGCCCGCCTGCTTGCGCAACTCGAGGCGACTTACGGGATCGAGCCACATATCATCGTGGCGTTCTGGGGCATGGAAAGCAATTATGGCGCACGGCGCGGTGACGTGCCTTTGATCAGCACGCTGGCGACGCTTGCTTTTGACGGGCGCCGCGGACGGTTCTTTGAGGCGCAACTCATTTCCGCGCTCAAAATCCTGCAAAACGGGGATATCGCGCCCGCGCAAATGACAGGCAGCTGGGCGGGGGCGATGGGCCACACCCAGTTTATCCCGACCTCATTCGAGGCCTATGCGGTGGACTTCGCAGGCGACGGACGCCGCGATATCTGGTCGGAAGATCCCACCGATGCTCTTGCCTCCACGGCCGCATATCTCAACCGGTTTGGTTGGACCAAAGGCCAGCCTTGGGGCGTCGAAGTGCGCCTGCCGCGCAATTTTGACTACACCCGCAGCGACCGGTCGGTGAAAATGTCGCCCGCGCAATGGGGGCAATTGGGGGTGCGTGGCACAGATGGCAAGGTTGTGCCGAATTATGGCACAGCTTCCTTGATCACGCCGACAGGCGGACGCGGGCCTGCGTTCCTTGTGTTTCGTAATTTTGATGTGATCAGCCGCTATAACAATGCCGAGGCCTATATGACGGGTGTTGGGCACTTGGGCGACAGGCTCCGGGGAATGGGGCCGCTACAAGTCGACTGGCCCGTGGGCGAGCGTAGTCTTTTCCGCGCCGAGCGGCGTGAATTGCAAGATCTGTTGACCCATGCGGGCTATGACACGGCGGGGATCGACGCAAAGATCGGTCCCGCCACACGTCGCGCAATCCGCGCCTACCAGCAAGCTGTAGGATTGCCCGCAGACGGGTTTGCATCCTTGTCGTTACTGGAACGGCTGCGCTAGGGCACAATCGCCCGCGACGCGACCTGCCCCGCGATCACAGCCTTCAAATCTTGCCGCGAAATTCGGCCAGAACCTGCGCATAAACCGCGCGTTTGAACGGCACGATATTGGCCACCAAGTCGTCTTTTGGCAGCCACTTCCAGCTTGAAAACTCGGGGTGCTCTGTTGCGATATTCACCTGCTCGTCGGTGCCGTGAAAACGCATCAAGAACCATTTTTGCTCTTGGCCGCGATACTTGCCGCCCCAGATATTGGGGACCAGATCAGCAGGCAGGTCATAGGAGATCAACCCGCGGCTTTCCGCCTCGATCGTGACCAGTTTTTGCGTCACGCCGGTTTCTTCCCATAATTCGCGCAACGCGGCATCGCGGGTTTTTTCGCCTTTATCGACGCCACCTTGGGGCATTTGCCAGGCATCGGTGTCACGGTCCAACCGCTGCCCCACAAACACGTGGCCGCGTGGATTGACCAGCATGATCCCGACACAAGGGCGGTAGGGCAGCGCGTTAATCTGTTCAGGTGTCATAAATAGGCCTTGGTGTTTCATCATGGGTGCCCTGTGGGTTTGCACTGAATTGATGCCAAAGGTCCAGCCGCTATGCGATAACAACCTTGCTACCGATGCGAATACGCGGTGCAATCCACGCCAGATGATCGGGCCGAAAGGCTATGCAGCCCGCCGTGGGCCGCCCCTTTGCGCGCCACGCGTGAATAAATATCGCAGAGCCGCGCCCCTTGACCGCATAAGGCCAGTTCCAATCGGTGATCAGCACCAGATCATACATCGGGTCAGCGCGGCGCAGGTCTTCGTGGGAAAACCCATGCGGCGCACGCACCATCATATTATACGCAGGATCTTTCACATCGTCCGACCACAGATCACCGGTCAAAACCGGCACTGCCCAATCAGCGGGCTTTGCAATACGGTCAGGACGATACAACATCCCGACAATGCCGTGCACACCGCGCGGTGTCGCGCCGTCACCTTCCACCTTACGGTCAGTCAAACCGCCGCGCCCGATTGTGCGCGGAAACTTGCGGCCCATAAACCGCAAATGCGTCGGCACCACCACTAAATCAAAAGGGCTCACATCCCGCCTCGCTTTTTTCAAAAAACGCCCCGCGAAGCATCGCCGCTATAACAAATGCCCCGACTTCGCGGCCTTGGTCGCCAGATAGGCATGGTTATGGCGGTTCTCGCCAACTTTTAGTGGCACACGTTCCACGACCTGCACACCAGCCCCTTCCATGCGCGCCACCTTGGCCGGATTATTGGTCAGCAAGCGCACCGCGCCAAACCCCATCTTCTTCAGGATTTCAGCGCCAATGCGAAAATCGCGCTCGTCATCGTCAAACCCCAGCCGGTGGTTCGCCTCGACGGTATCAAAGCCTTGATCCTGCAACGAATAGGCCCGCATCTTATTGGCCAATCCGATGCCGCGACCTTCCTGATTGAGATACAACAGAACACCCGCGCCCTCGGCCCCCATCTGCGCCAAAGCACCGCGCAATTGCGGCCCACAATCGCATTTCAACGAGCCAAGCAGATCACCGGTGAAACACGCAGAATGCAGCCGCGACAAGACAGGTTCTGCCCGATCAGGGCGGCCAATTTCCACGGCATAATGTTCCTCGGCCCCGTCATCGGGCCGGAAAATATGCAACCGACCCGCCTCTGACACTTCCAACGGCAGCCGTGCGGAAATGATCGGGTTGAGCGGGCTTAGCCCGGTATCAAGTGCTGCCTCTGCCGAGACGCACGTCAAATCATGCGCGGCCGCAAACGCCGCCGGATCCGCCAGTGGCAAAACAATCGCAGCAGGCAACAATCGCGCCGCTTTGGTCAGCGCAATCGCGGCACGGCAGAGCCCCGCATCGCCCTCGCGCAAGCTGCGCAATGGCCCCTTCATCGGGCTGCGCAGATCATCGGCAGGGTCGGCAATCGCGCGGACCCATGCCAGACTGGCATCGCTTGGCAAAACAACCCGCGCCACATCACCGTCATAGGCGCGCGCCTTTAACGTCTGCGCCCGCCAGCCGGTAATCGCCAGAACCGGCGCACCGCCAAGCCCGCGCAAATGCGCCAAACGGGCCGCATCCAGCGTCTCGGCAGCCAGGATCACCGCGCCCTTATCCAGCACAACTGGCACGCCCATGCGCAAATCTGCGCGGGCGCGGGCAAGCCGTTGTGTAACATCCGGGGCAAACGTCATGGAATCGTGGTCCTTTTCTCGCCCTTAGATATGCGTGATGGCCGCAAATTGAAACATTTGGCTCAAACTTCACACGACCCTGTGATTTTGTGGCCTGTAAACTTGTCGAAACCGTGTCTGCACCACATTTCTTATGAAGTAACAAAGGAGACTGTCGTGGGACAACTCAAAAGAATTTTACTTGTCGATGACGATGACGACCTGCGCGAGGCGCTGGGCGAGCAATTGATCATGACCGAAGATTTCGACGTGTTCGAGGCCTACGACGGTGCCAGCGCGATGGTCAAGGCCAAGGAAGGCCTCTACGATCTGGTGATCCTCGACGTGGGCCTACCCGACACCGATGGCCGCGAGCTGTGCCGCCTGATGCGCAAGCAAGGGGTGAAATGTCCGATTGTCATGCTGACCGCCCAAGACACCGACGCCGATACGATTTACGGGCTGGATGCGGGGGCCAATGACTATGTCTCCAAGCCGTTCAAGTTTCCCGTCCTTCTGGCGCGTATCCGCAGCCAGTTGCGCACCCATGAACAATCCGAAGACGCCGTGTTCCAGCTTGGGCAATACACCTTCAAGCCCGCGCAAAAGATGCTGGTCACCGAGGACGACAAAAAGGTGCGGCTGACCGAAAAAGAAACCAATATCCTCAAATTCCTCTACCGCGCCGCCGACGGTGTGGTGGCCCGCGACGTGCTGCTGCACGAGGTCTGGGGTTATAACGCGGGCGTGACCACCCATACGCTGGAAACACATATCTACCGGCTGCGCCAAAAGATCGAACCGGACCCGTCAAACGCGCGGCTTCTGGTCACTGAATCTGGCGGCTACCGCCTGGTCGGATAAATTCTCACGACACCTTAAAGGAAACTGAAATGAAAACTGCAAAAGACTTCCTCGACACAGCAAACGCCGCCGTCCCGCGCATCACCTCAGAAGAGGCCGTGACACGTTTTGGCAAAGATGATGGCATCTGGATCGACGTGCGCGACAGCCGCGACATTGCCAAATCAGGCACCATCCGCGGAGCTTACCACGTCGCCCGCGGCTTTATAGAGTTCGCAGCCGACCCCGCGTCACCATTCCACAAAGACTTCATGAAGCCAGACGGTAAATACTATCTCGTGTGTGGCGCCGGCGGCCAAGCGGCGCTTGCTGGCAAGACCCTCAAAGACATGGGTTACAAGGACGTCACCAATGTCGGTGGCCTTGCCGATTGGAAATACGCAGGTGGCCCGACACAAGAGGTCGAAAGCTAAACCCACATCTCCCAGATCAGCCGCAACGCAAGTGCCGTTGCGGCTGTGACCAGCACGGGCTTTATCAGCCTCGCGCCAACCCGCATTGCCAGCTTGGACCCAACCCAGGCCCCCGCAATCTGGGCTGCCCCCATCGCCAATCCCACAAACCACCACGGCTGCGCGACCAGCGCATAGGTCGCGATCCCGCCCGCATTCGATGCAAAGTTCAACAGCTTGGTATGCGCCGTGGCCCGCAACACGCCGTAGCCGCCAAGCGCCACAAATCCCAGCATATAAAACGCACCCGCCCCCGGGCCGATCAGCCCGTCATAAAACGCCACCAAAGGCACAACCGACAACGCAAACAGCGCGGGCGTCAACCGCTGGGCACGGTCCACATCGCCCAAGCCAGGCTTGAACGCAAAAAACAGCGCAATCGCGATCAACAACACCGGCAAGCCCAGGCGGATCACGTCGGTTGGCAGATAAGACGTCAATAGCGCGCCCAAAACCGCGGCCCCAAAGGCAATCAACGCTGGTTTGATCTGCGCGCGCAAAGTAACGTGTCCGCCGCGCGCATATGCAATCGCCGCCATGCCCGCACCAAACACACCCTGCACCTTATTGGTGGCAATCGCGGTCACAGGTGGCGCTCCCGCGAGGATCAAAACCGGCAGCGTGATCAAGCCACCGCCGCCCGCAATCGAATCGACAACGCCCGCGACAAACGCAGCCGCCATCAGCAGCGCCAGAACTTCGTAAGTGACCTCGAACATCTAGGTGACAAACTCGGATCGTGCATAGCCTTGAATAAACAACAGCGCCGACAGATCGCCGTGATTGATGCGCACATCGCACCGCGCCTGCACGGAGGGTTTCGCATGTAATGCCACCCCGGTGCCCGCGAGGGTCAACATGCCCAGATCATTTGCCCCGTCCCCGACAGCCAAGACATCGCGCGGTGACATCCCCAATCGGGCGGTAATCTCTTCGAGCGCCGCCACCTTGGCCTCCCTGCCCAGAATCGGGCGGCCGACATCGCCCGTCAATTTGCCAGCCTCGGCAATCAGCGTATTCGCGCGGTTTTCGTCAAATCCGAGCGCCGCCGCCACGCGGGCGGTAAAAGCCGTAAATCCACCCGACACCAATGCGGCATACCCGCCCGCGGCTTTCATCGTCTGAACCAATTCATATCCGCCGGACATATAGGTAATACGGGTCTGTAAGACGTGATCTATCACCGCCTCGTCCAGCCCGCGCAACAGCCCGACACGCTCGATCAGCGCCGCCTCGAAATCCAGCTCGCCATTCATCGCGCGCGCGGTAATGCCCGCCACATGATCACCAACACCCGCCTCTGCGGCCAGTTCATCAATGCACTCCTGCCGGATCATCGTGCTGTCCATATCGGCAAGCAACATCGCCTTGCGGCGCCCCTCGGCGGGTAAAACCACCAGATCAACACCGACCTTTTGCAGGTCCGCCCAAACCGTATCGACATTGTCAGGCCTTGCCAAAATCGCAAATTCTGCGGCCTCACCCGTCGACAACCACACCGCGTCACCACCGCCCCATGCATTGCGCAAGTTTTCCACCAACTCGGGCACCAAAACCGGATTTGCAGGATCGGTCAAAAGGGTCACGTAAAACATGGGGCTCACCTCCATTTGGGGAACACCTTCCCTCGCTTTTTTCCAAATACTCAAACACCCCTCACAAAACACAAAAGTTTCCGATAGGCGCGCAAAAGGTCGCAAAAAGCACCCTATGTGGCGGTCTAGCGGTATTTTACGCCTTGTGAAAGCAAAAGCAGCAGCCTAGGTCTTGCGCCGGGACACCCTTCCCCAACGAAGGGCATTTATCTGTAAGGATACCAGATATGGTAACGACGAAACCTACCAAACGCCCCATAAATGCGCGTTTTTCCTCCGGCCCCTGCGCCAAACCCCCCACATGGAAATTGTCCGATCTTGCTGACGCGCCCTTGGGTCGCTCGCACCGTGCGGCAGTGGGAAAATCCAAACTTGCCGAAGCCATCGATCTGACCCGCGAAATTCTGGACGTGCCCGCAGACTACCGGATCGGAATCGTGCCCGCCTCCGACACCGGTGCGTTCGAGATGGCGATGTGGTCGCTCTTGGGCGAACGCCCTGCCGAAATGGTGGCATGGGAATCGTTTGGTGCGGGTTGGGTGACGGACGTCGTCAAACAACTTAAAATCGAGGCTACCGTGCACACCGCCGACTACGGGCATATCGTGGATATGGACGCACTCGACTACGACCACGACGTCTGCTTCACATGGAACGGCACCACCTCCGGGGTGCGCATGGCCAATGGCAACGCGATCCCCGCAGACCGCGCGGGATTAACGCTTTGCGACGCGACATCGGCGGCTTTTGCGCAAGATCTGCCATGGGAGAAACTCGACGTGACGACCTTCTCTTGGCAAAAAGTCATGGGTGGCGAGGCGGCGCATGGCATGATTATCCTGTCGCCTCGCGCCGTTGCGCGGCTGGAAAACTACACCCCTGCATGGCCGCTGCCAAAGATTTTCCGCCTGACCAAAGGCGGCAAACTGATTGAGGGTATCTTCAAAGGCGAGACCATCAATACCCCCTCCATGCTGGCCGTCGAGGATTACCTCGTGGCGCTCAAATGGGCGAAATCCATAGGCGGACTGGACGCTCTGAAAATGCGCGCCAATGCAAACGCCAGCACGGTCTGGAACTTTTGCGCCGCCAATGACTGGATCGAAAACCTCGCGGTTGATCCGGCCACGCGCTCCAACACATCGGTCTGCTTAAAGTTCACCGACGCGCGCATCACCGACGGTGCAGCCTTCGCAAAGGCCGTGGCAAAGCGGCTCGAGGCCGAGAACATTGCGCTCGATATCGGCGCCTACCGCGATGCACCCGCAGGGCTACGCATCTGGTGCGGTGCCACCGTCGAGACCTCCGACATCGCGGCCATGTTGCCGTGGCTTGCGTGGGCGTTCGAGACCGAAATCAAGTCGTAAGATGCGTTGAAACGCAGCCTACCCCTCCCAAATTCCCAATCAAAGGACCACTCTGATGGCACCGAAAGTTCTCATCTCCGACAGTCTGTCCGAGGCCGCCGTTCAAATTTTCCGCGACCGCGGCATCGAGGTCGACTTTCAACCACAGCTTGGCAAAGACAAAGACGCACTTGCCGCCGTCATCGGCAATTACGACGGCTTGGCCATTCGCTCGGCCACCAAAGCCACGGCAAAACTGATCGCGGCGGCCACCAACCTCAAGGTCATCGGGCGCGCAGGCATCGGCACTGATAACGTGGACAAAGACGCCGCCTCCAAGGCCGGTATCATCGTGATGAACACGCCTTTCGGCAATATGATCACCACTGCCGAACACGCCATCGCGATGATGTTCGCCGTGGCGCGCCAAATCCCCGAAGCCTCCGCCTCCACCCACGCAGGCAAATGGGAAAAGTCCAAATTCATGGGCGTCGAGCTCACTGGCAAAACCCTTGGCGTGATCGGCGCGGGCAACATCGGCGGGATCGTCTGCGACCGCGCGCGTGCTCTCAAGATGAAAGTCATGGCCTACGACCCCTACCTTGGCGAAGAAAAAGCCGCCGAGATGGGCGTGAAAAAGGTTGAACTGGACGAGCTGCTTGCAAGCGCCGATTTCATCACCCTGCATGTGCCCTACACCGATCAAACCGCCAATATCCTGTCTGCCGAAAACATCGCGAAAACCAAAAAAGGTGTGCGGATCATCAACTGCGCGCGCGGCGGGTTGGTTGACGAGCAGGCCTTGGCCGAGGCCCTGAAATCCGGCCACGTTGCTGGTGCTGCTTTCGACGTTTTCGCCGTAGAGCCCGCAACCGATAGCCCGCTGTTCAATCTGCCAAACGTCGTCGTGACCCCGCATCTGGGGGCCGCCACAACCGAGGCACAGGAAAACGTAGCGTTGCAAATCGCCGAACAAATGGCCGACTACCTGCTGACCGGTGCTGTGACCAATGCACTCAACATGCCCTCCGTCACCGCCGAAGAGGCAAAAATCATGGGGCCTTGGATCAAACTTGCAGGCCACCTCGGCAATTTTACCGGCCAGATGACCGACGAGCCGATCAACGCAATCAACATCCTGTTTGACGGCGTGGTCTCGGAGATGAACCTCAAGGCGCTGACCGCGGCTACCATCGCGGGTATCATGAAACGGGCGAACCCTGACACCAACATGGTCTCGGCCCCCGTGATCGCCAAAGAGCGCGGCATCCAGATATCAACCACAAAACAGGACCGCTCGGGTGCGTTCGACGGCTATGTGAAAGTCACCGTTGTCACGGACAAGCGCGAACGCTCTGTTGCGGGCACCGTGTTCAGCGATGGCAAGCCGCGGTTCATCCAGATCAAGGGCATCAACGTCGACGCCGAAATCGGCGCGCATATGCTGTATACCACCAATGAAGACGTGCCCGGAATCATCGGGACATTGGGCCAGACCATGGGAGCACTCGGCGTGAATATCGCGAACTTTACCCTTGGGCGGGCGGCGGCCAAAGGCGAGGCCATCGCGCTGCTCTACGTCGACGAGCCTGTGCCCGCACCCGCGATCAAAGCGCTGGAAGCAACCGGACAGTTCCAGCAGGTCAAGCCGCTGACTTTCGAGGTTTAACAAACGCGGCCCCGCCGCCACGGGATGGTGGGCGGGGCGCATTGGCGACGGGGACAATTGCGTCGATACCCATCACAAAGGACCTGCAATGCCAATCTATGCCATCGGTGATATCCACGGTCAAAAAGCCATGCTCGACCACGCGCTCGACCTGATCGAAACCGATGGCGGGCCGGGCGCGCATATCGTGTTCATCGGCGACTATACCGACCGCGGCCCCGATAGCCGTGCGGTCATCGAAACCCTGATCGCGGGCAAGGATGCCGGCCGCAACTGGTGCTTTCTCAAAGGCAATCACGACCGGATGTTTTGCGACTACGTCACCCGCGCCATCGAGCACGACCCAAAGGTCAAATCCAACATCTCTTGGGTCAATCCACGGCTTGGCGGGGTCACAACGCTCGCGTCCTATGGCGTCACCGGCACGCCGCATTTCGCGCACCCGCTCAACGGGTTCGAGACCCTGACCCACTACACTCGCGACGGGCAAAACATCACGCCCGCGCAGATCGTCGCAGAGGCGAAAGCCGCCGTGCCCGAGGCGCATATCGCATTCCTCGCCAACCTACCGCTGACGCTGACCACCGAAGACCTGATCTTCGTGCACGCAGGATTGCGGCCAAACGTGGCCCTGGCAGATCAGGATGTCGAAGACATGCTGTGGATCAGGGACGGTTTTCTAGAGGCCAATCACGACTTTGGACGGCTGGTCGTGCACGGGCATACCGCCCTTGACGCACCCACCCATTTTGGCACCCGGGTCGACATCGACGGCGGGGCAGGATACGGGCGGCCCTTGGTGCCTGTGGTGTTCGAGGGGCGCGATTGCTGGACCCTGACCCGAACCGGACGCATCGCGCTGACCGCGTAAAGTGTCATACCTCCGGTGCACGCGCAGTGCGCGCATTGTGCACACCGCTGTTTGCTGCGATACCGCGATCATGCCGGTTCCATTTCACACCCTGCGCGCCATGCTCGAGCATGGATATGACGCCGTTATCGACGTGCGCTCGCCCGCCGAATTCGCAGCCGATCATATGCCCGGCGCGATCAACCTGCCCGCGCTTTCGAACATCGAGCGCGCCGAGGTCGGCACCATCTATAAACAGGTCAGCGCCTTCAAGGCCCGCAAACTCGGCGCGGCCCTGCTGGCGCGCAATGTGGCAGACCACATAGACGGTCCTTTGGCGCAATTTGACGGTAGCTGGCGGCCCTTGATTTACTGCTGGCGCGGCGGCCAGAGGTCGGGCTCGTTCACCATCATCTTGCAACAAATCGGCTGGCGTGCAGACACCGTCGAGGGTGGCTATATGACGTGGCGCAGGTTGGTTAAACAAGCACTTTACGACACGCCCGTCCCGCATCCGCTGGTGCTGCTGGACGGCAATACCGGCACCGCCAAAACCGCGATACTGGCACGGCTTGCAAGCCGCGGCGTTCAGGTTATCGACCTCGAAGGGTTCGCCGGACACCGCGGCTCTCTTTTGGGGGCAACGCCGGGCGGGCAGCCCGACCAAAAAGCGTTCGAAACAGCCCTTGCCGTAGCCCTTGCCAATCTCGACCCGAACAAACCTGTGGTTGTGGAGGCGGAAAGCTCTAAAATCGGACATATCAATCTGCCGCCGCAACTCTGGATGGCGATGCAAACCGCGCCGCGCATCATGATAACCGCCCCGATTGCGGCGCGCTCCGCATTCTTGGAAACAGCCTATGCAGATGTCATTTCCAATCCTGAAAACCTCTCAAAACAATTGAAACTTCTCATAAGCATTCGCGGTCACGCGGTCGTCAACGGCTGGCTCTCGCTCTTGGAGGCAGGCGAATTTCGCGCCCTTGCCGCAGCCTTAATGGAGCAACACTACGACGCGGCCTATGACAAATCGCGCGGCGGTGACGCCCGTGAGGTTCTTGCAAATCTTGACGCGCAGACACTTGATGATGCCGGTCAGGAGATGCTCGCGGATGCCATTATCCAGGTGTTGAAATGACCTGAACCGCGGGTGCACCGTCGGTGATTTTGCCAATGATTGCGGCAGGATAGCCGGCTGCCAACAGCTCGGCCAATAGTGCGTCTGCCTTACGGGCATCCACCGCCGCCAACAGCCCGCCGGCCGTTTGAGGATCGAACAACAAATCACCCTTGGCACCCTGCGCGCCAAACACCGGCCCCGCGCCACTGCGGTTGTCTTCGAACAGGCTCGACCGTAGCCCCGTCTGCGCCAATGCCACAGCCCCCGCCATGAATGGCACGGCGTCCAAATCCAGCGTTGCAGCCACATCCGAGGCCTCGCAAATTCCGCTCAAATGCCCCGCCAACCCGAACCCTGTGACGTCGGTCATTGCGTGGGCCTGCGATAAAATACCTGACGCTTTCGCCTGCCCCATGACCATCCAATCAAAGGCCGCCGCCACATCCGCGCCGCGCGCCTGACCTGCCATTTCGGCGGCCATGATCACACCGCTGCCGATGGGCTTTGTCAGGATCAAGACGTCGCCCGCTTTTGCACCTGCAATGCTGATCGGGGGGGCGTCACAAAGGCCGGTGATCGAAAAGCCGATGGTCAATTCCTCACCCAGTGATGAGTGCCCGCCGACAATATCCGCCCCTGCCTGTGTCACAACCTCTTGTGCTACCGCCATAATTTCTACCATTGTGCGACGTTGCAATTGTGATGACATGCGCGGCAAGATCAGATTTGCCGTCACCGCCTGTGGTGCGGCCCCCATTGCCCAAGCATCGCCCAGCGCATGGATCGCGGCAATGCGGGTCATGAGAACGGTGTCATCTGTAAAACTGCGCAGGTGGTCCGTCGTCATGATCTGGACCTGCCCGCCGGTGTGCAAAATCGCGGCATCATCGCCTGCAATACTTGCAACATCGTCGCGGGTCGCGGGCGGTAACGCGGCCAGAACGTCACGCAACGCGCCGCGCCCGACTTTGGCCCCACAGCCACCGCACATCGGATTATCACCCAAGGTCTCTGTGACACCCTTTGCCATCACTTTTGGCAAGTTCGGCCCTGCCATGTCCGGCAGTGTCCGGAATTTATCCATAAAACTGCGGTCAATATGATCCTTCCATTTCCACAAAAGCGCCCCTTGAAAGGCGGTCCCTATTCTTTCTGCAATCGCGTGTTTTTGACCCAAGGAAATGAGCTTGAGATAATCCTTTTGCGGATGGTAATCGCGCAGGTTTCCACCCGACAAAACAGCCCGTAGATTAGCCGCTAAAACCGGCGCTTGGCGCACTGCGAATACCCCCGCCTTGGGGCGCGGATTATCGCTCAGATGCGCACAATCACCGACCGCAAAAATCGCAGGGTCAGAAGATTGCAAGGCGCGGTTTACCTTGATGAACCCGTCCTGCACATCGACGCCGATTGTGGCTTGCCAGTCATGTGGCCGCGCGCCCGCTGCGCCATTTACAAATTGCGCCGCGATTTTGCGCCCGTCAGCAAGCGTGACACCCTTTGCGTCGACACTGGTAACATCTGCGTTTTCAATGACTTCAACACCACACTCTGCAAGGGCCGTGCGAATTTTGCGCCGCGCCGTTGCACCCAACCCGTTCAGAATTGTGCCGCGATCAATCAGCCGTACCGCCGCCTGTGGCCCCAAGGCAAACTGCATCGCCATCGCAAGCTCTGTGCCTGCAACACCACCCCCGATCACCGCCACATCGCCGCTTGGCGCTTTGCGGAATGCATCCCAGCGACTTGCAAATGCGCCCAGTGGTTTTGCAGGGATCGCGTGCGCATTAAACCCTGGCAATGCGGGCATCATCGACGTGATGCCAACATCAATACTCAACACGTCATAGGCGACATCGGGCCGGTTTGGCACATGCACAACGCCGCGCTCACGGTCGACACCACTGGCCGCACCAAGGATCAGTCGGGCACCGGCAAACCGGCACAGCCTGACCAGATCAATGTCCAGATCGTCCCGCCCGTAATGACCGGCCACAAAGCCCGGCAACATGCCTGAATAGGGCGCCGTTGGTCCAGGATTGATGACCGTCAGCCGCGCACCGGCAAGCGGGTTCATACCCCATTTGCGCAGCACCAGCGCATGTGTATGTCCGCCGCCAAGCAGCACAAGATCGCGCGTCATCGGAATGGCAGTATTGATCATATGACACCTTTAGCCCATCGGCATCGCCCGATGCCAGTCTGGCCCTTCAATAGCCTGTCATTTCAAGATAGCCGCGCCCTTGGCGGCTGCCGCTGACGACAACCGGTCCTTCCCAATACGGCACGCTGGTCGCCATCCACGCCGCATCGTTGATCGCGCGCACTGTTACATCCAGCGATTTGGCGGGCAAGGTAACCTGCCAACTTGTCGGAACCTGACGCCCTGCGACATCTGCCATGCCCAAGGGCCGCGCCTGAAACGCGCCGTTTTCCATTGCGGTTGTCGTCCCGTCAGGCTCGATCCACGAGGCCGATGTATAGGTGTCATTGCCACGCAACTGGAACCCCATCAACTTGGCCCCGTCATCAAATGACAGCGAAAACCAGTCCCATCCGGTTTGATCGCTGGCCAGGGGTTGCGACGACCATTCGCGGTCCAGCCATGCTTGACCAGACACGGCGACATCGCCCTGCGGCAACGACAGCGTGCCGCTGATTTCTATAAACGGTTTCGAGTAATAGTAGGACGCCTGCCCCGATGTCGATTTGACCGAATAACCCCCTTCGCCATGAAAAACCGTCGGCCCGAGGTCGCCCAGCGTCATGTCAAAGCCAAAATCAGGGCCCGTCGCGGACAGCGTCGTATCGGTAAACAGCCAATCATCAATCCAGGCGGCGAACGGCGCTGGCGTCACGCCCGCCTGCCCGATACCGCCGCGGGCCAGTCGTTCGGTCACAAAATGCGCGTCCGGCGTCGTGATTGCAGCGTTGCCCATCCAAAGCTGCGGGGTTGACCAACCGGTGCCATCTTCGGGGGCCAGCGCACTTCGGAACAATGTCCATTGCAGGCCGTAATCAGTCCCTTGCGCGTCTTTCAGATTGGCGGTGATATACCACCATTCGATCTTGTACTCCGGATGCGCGCCCGCATCCTTGGGGAATTGAAACGTCGGGTTGGGGGTGGGCATGGCAAAGCCTTCGGCACTACCGCCAAGTCCTGCAAACCCTTGCGCAAAGCCCGCGACCGGCAGCCAAAACAGAAGGACCAATAGTTTAACGCTCATTGGAAAACACCTTTAGGAGGTCAGCGGGCGGGGTGCGGGCCAGTCGTAGCGCGGGCCAAAGGGCTGCAACAGATGCCGCCAATATCGCAAAGCCCCCCAATCGGGCATAGTCGGCGGGAAACAGATACATCGGCAAGCGCCACCCGAAGGCCGCGACATTGACCACCGCCAGCAAAACCCACGCCAATGCCAGCCCCAGGGGAAGTGCGATAATTGCGGTGAATGACGCCAACAACAAGGTCCGCAACAGTTCCAGCGCGCCCAGATTGCGCCGCGTCAGCCCCATCGCCCAAGCGGGCGCCAATTGCGGCACGCGCATCGCGGTCAGCGTCAAAAGGCTCATCAGGATCGCGAATCCGGCGACCGCAAGCGTCAGCACATTCAACGCAGCAGTCACCGTAAAGGTGCGGTCAAACACACCAAGCGAGAAGGCCTTTATGCCGGCTTGGTTGATCGTATTTGTTGCAGGCACCCCGATCGCGGATTCCATCTCGGACACAAAACCGGCGACTTTTTCAGCGGGCAATCGCAGACCAAAACGGACCGAGGTTACATCAGGATATAGGTCTTGAAACCGTCCACGCGTGATAATCGCCTGACCTGCGGGATTGCCATAATCGCCGTAAATGCCGACAATCTCGAACGGGATGTCAGCCACGGCAACGGTGTCGCCAACACCAAGTGCTGCGCGCCGCGACAATTGCTCGTTGATCAGAACCGCATCACCTTGAAGGATACGGTCCCAAGGGGTGTCAGCGGCGGCAAGGAATGTCCAATTGTCGCGAAACGCGGCGTCGTCGCGATTGCCAAACAGCTCTGCGGGATAGTCCGCGATCGTCACATCGGTTTCCAGAATTGGCAGCACCGCATCAACCCGTGTACTTGCAAACGCCGCGATTTGCGCGGCCTGATCGGGGGTATCCGCGGTGACATAAAGCTCCGACGTTAGCCGTTGGTCGAGGAAACCGACAAAGGTCAGCCGAAAGGAACTGACCATCGTCGAGACCCCGATATTGGCGGCCATCGCAAGCAAGAGCGCCATCAATGCCAGCGACAAACCGGGCAATTGTTGCCGCGTGTCGGCCCAGAACCAGCTGCTGATCACGCCCTTGGCCTGTCTGCTGGCAAAGCCCAAAACCACCGACAGCACCAGCGGCAAGGCCAGCGCCGCGCCAAGCAAAAACGCCCCCAAAAGCGCAAACCCTGTCACGACGCCGCCGCCTGACACCGCAAGGATCCCTGCAAGCGCCAGCAAGCCGATTGCGACCGCTGCCTGAAATCTTGCACCGCGTCCCGCAGCAACGGCCAAGGCACGCGGCTGTGCGCCCGCCAGCAAAGGCATCCGCGACAGCTTCCACAGCGCCCCGCCCGCCGCAACCGCGGTACCGCCGACCGCGATACCCATCCCCGTCAGGCCCCAGATCGGGCGTAATTGCAGTGTCCCCGAGACAGTTGCGCCATAAAGCCCTTGCAGCGTCGCGGCCACATCCGGCAATAGCGCGCCTGCAATCAAGTAGCCCAGCCCCACGCCAATGACCCCTGCGACAATCGCGAGCCCCAACAATTCACTGGCCATCAAAACCACCATCAACCGCAAAGGCACACCCAGCGCACGCAGGGTGCGCACCGTGCCGCGGCGCTGCTCGAACGCAAGACCAATTGCGCCATGCACAATGAAAATCCCCACGGCGAACGAGAGCAGGCCAAAGGCTGTCAGATTAAGATGAAAACTATCGGTCAACCGGCTGATGTCAGAGCCTGTTTGCGCAACGCGTCTGCGCAAATCGGGGGCGATGTCGGCCAGATCGGCCTGTTTGAGCGGCTGGTTTTGCGCGACTATCAACGCGTCAATTTCTCCCGCACGGCCGAGCAATTTTTGAACCGTGCCAATATCGCCGATGGCGGTTTGCGGCGCGATGTCAGGGTCGGTCACCGCGCCGTCGAGCGTCACATCAGGTGCGGCCACGATCCGGCCCGCGATGAAACTGCCCAAATCTGCGGTGCCCGCGATTGCGGTGGGTGCCAACCGTCCCGGTGCTGTCAACGGATCGACCCCGACGATCCGCACGCCGCGCAAACGCCCTTCGATGACGGGGCTGACAAGCCACCCCGATCGGCGTAGCAAAACATAGGTTTCCTGCCTGATCGGTTGTCCGTCGCGCCGCGTTAGCCGGTCGAATTGCCCCTCGCCCAATGTGGCCGCAGCCGCATCGTAACTGGCGCGCGCCTCGGCGTTGATCGCCTGCACTCCCGACCAAAGAGCCGTCGCCAAAGCAAGCCCCGCCAGCAGTGTAAACAACTGCATCGGATTGCGCCGCCAATGCCCCAAGAGTGCGGCGAAAGCGACCCGCGTCATGCGACCAGCCCTGCGCGCAAATGCAGCCTGCGCCCCATGCGCGCCGCAAGGGTTGCTGAATGGGTCACCATCAAAAGCCCCGCACCGGTTTCGGCGACCAGCGCCAAAAGTACATCCATGACCGTGGCCGCTGTTGCCTCGTCAAGGTTTCCCGTCGGCTCGTCCGCCAGCACAAGTCGCGGGCGCGGCGCAAGCGTGCGCGCAATAGCGACCCTTTGCTGCTGGCCCCCCGACAATTGTTCGGGATATTTTTTCAACTGGTCAGTAAGGCCAAGACGGTCGGCAAGCGCTGCCTCCCAGTCGGGATCATGCCGCCCCGCAAGGCGGGCTTGAAAGGCAATGTTCTCTGCGACCCGCAGGCTCGGGATCAGGTTGAATTGCTGGAAAACCACCCCCACAACGCCGCGCCGCATCTTGGCGCGCCCTGTGTCATCCAGTACTGCGATATCCGCGCCATCGATCATGATTTGCCCCGCATCGGGCACATCCAAGCCCCCGATCAGGTGCAGAAGCGTGCTTTTTCCGCTGCCGCTTTCGCCCGTCAGCGCAAGTGTTTCGCCATCCTTTAGCGACAGGTCGATTCCGCGCAAAACCGTAAATGGGCCATCCGCGGTTTCATAGGTTTTTTGCACATTCGTGGCCGATAGCAGCATCGCAGTCCCCTTTGGCCCAGACCTATCACGTCTGGTCCGATTGGAAAGATCAGCCAGCCATCAATTCTATGCGATTTCCCGCGAAACCCATGGCAAAACAACACCGCACATCTGTCAGGCATCGAACGCGGCAAGGCCTGGATATCACGGGGTGGGCGAACTGGTGCCTCCCGATTGTTTTGCCTAGGTCCAGTCCAGCACAACCTTGCCCGACGACCCTGACAACATTGCATCAAATCCGTTTTGAAACTCGTCGACCTTAAACCGGTGCGTAATCACGCCACGCACGTCCAGACCGTTTTCCAGCATCGCGATCATCTTATACCACGTCTCGAAGATCTCGCGCCCGTAGACACCCTTGATGGTGATCGCCTTGAACACGATCCGCGACCAATCTACCGGGCTTTTTCCGGGCGGAATACCCAGCAATGCGATCTTGCCGCCCATCACGAGGTTCTCGATCATCTGATCCATCGCGCGCTGATTGCCCGACATCTCAAGCCCGACATCAAAGCCTTGTTTCATCTTCAATCCGGCCCAGACATCGCGCAGGTCTTGGGTCGCGACATTAACCGGTGTCACGTCAGCCACGCGCGCCGCCAGATCCAACCGGTCCTGATTCACATCCGTGATAACGACGTGCCTTGCGCCGACATGCCGCGCCACCGCCGCCGCCATAATGCCGATCGGACCCGCCCCGGTAATCAACACATCCTCACCGATCAGATCAAACGACAGCGCGGTATGCACGGCATTCCCCAGCGGGTCGAGAATAGCACCGATTTCATCGTCGATCGCGTCCGGCAAGGGCACCACATTGAACGCGGGCAGGCGCAGGTATTGGGCAAAAGCGCCCTGTTCATTCACCCCGATCCCGCGGGTCCCCGGGTCGAGATGAAACTTGCCCGCGCGGCTTTGCCGACTGCCTTTGCCGATCAAATGCCCCTCACCCGAACAGCGCTGCCCAATCTCAAGATCGGTCACATCGCGCCCCAGTTCAACAATTTCGCCCGCAAATTCATGGCCGGTTATCATCGGCACAGGCACGGTGCCCGCAGCCCAAGCATCCCAGTTCCAGATATGAATATCGGTCCCGCAAATCCCGGTTTTATTGACACGGATCAGCACATCGTCAGGGCCAATGTCGGGCACAGGTGCGCGGGTCATCCAGAGCCCGACCTCGGGCTTCAATTTCGACAGCGCCTTCATTTCGTTGCTCATGCCAATACTCCTGTGTCTTTGCCTGCTTGGGCGAAGGCCGCAAGTGCGATGTCCAGATCTTCACGGGTCAGTGCCGCGTTCATTTGCGTTCTGATCCGCGCGCGGCCCTTGGGGACCACGGGGAAAAAGAAGCCCGAGACATAGACCCCCAATTCAAACAATCGTGCGGCCAGGGCTTGGGCTTTGTCCGCGTCATAAAGCATGACAGGAATGATGGGGTGTTGGCCGTCCAACAAATCGAAGCCTGCCTCTGCCAGTCCTGCCCGCCAATAGGCTGCATTCTCGAACAAGCGCGCGCGCAATGCGTCACCCGCCTCGACCAGATCAATGGCCGCAAGTCCCGCCGCAACAACCGCAGGTGGCAATGCATTGGAGAAAAGATAGGGGCGTGCCCGTTGCCGCATCAAATCGATCACCGGCTGCGGCCCTGCGATATACCCGCCGATCGCGCCGCCCATCGCCTTGCCCAGCGTGCCGGTCAATATATCCGCCGTGACCCCGAAATGCGCAGGGGTGCCTGCCCCTTTCGGGCCCATGAAACCGGTCGCATGGCAGTCATCGACCATCAAAAGCGCGCCGTATTTATCGGCCAGCGCACGGATTTTATCAAGCGGCGCGAGGTATCCGTCCATGCTGAACACCCCGTCGGTGGCAACCATAATATGGCGCGCACCACCTGCGCGCGCGGCCTTTAACTGGGTTTCCAGATCATCCATATCGGCATTTGCGTAGCGGTAGCGCTTGGCCTTGCACAGCCTGATACCGTCGATGATAGAGGCATGGTTCAACGCATCGGAAATGATCGCATCGTCGGGTCCAAGCAGCGGCTCGAACACGGCGGCATTGGCATCAAAACAGGCGGCAAAAAGGATGGTATCATCCTGTCCCAGAAACCGCGCAAGGCGGTCTTCCAATTGGCGGTGCAGGTCCTGCGTTCCACAAATAAACCGGACCGAGGCCATGCCATACCCGTGATCATCCATCGCGTGTTTTGCCGCCGAAATCAGCGCCGGATGATTGGCAAGTCCAAGGTAGTTATTGGCGCACAGATTGATCATGTCGCGACCGCCAACCGCGATATGGCCCGCTTGCGGCGTTGTGATCAGCCGTTCGGTTTTCCATAACCCTTCGGCACGGATGTCGGCCAAGCGGCCGGTGATGTCGTTGAGAAAATCGCTCATAATCACTCCTTGTTGCCTCGACACTAGGCGTCTTGCGGGAAACTTCCCAGCAAAATGACCTCACATTTGACTGGCGGCGGCGGGGACATTTGATAGGTTTGACAAAACAAGGAGATCTACATGACCGATATCGTAATTCTGGGTGGCGCGCGCACGGCAATTGGCGCGTTTGGCGGGGCATTGGCGGGGGTGACGCCAATCGATATGGGCACGGTAGTAGCAAAGGCCGCGATTGCGCGGGCGGGCATCGATGCGGCACAAATCGGTCATGTCGCGATGGGTCACGTCATCAATACCGAGCCGCGCGATATGTATGTCAGCCGCGTGGTCGCCATGCAGGCAGGCATTCCCGAAGGCACACCGGCGATGAATGTGAACCGGCTTTGCGGATCGGGCGTGCAGTCGGTCGTGTCGATGGTGCAGGCCCTGATGCTGGGTGACGCCGACTTTGCGTTGGCAGGGGGCACCGAGAACATGAGCCGCTCGCCCTATATCATCACCGATCAGCGCTGGGGCGCGAAAATGGGCGATGTGACAACGCAAGACATGATGCTGGGCGCGCTGAATTGCCCGTTTGGCACCGGCCATATGGGTGTGACCGCCGAGAATGTCGCGCGCGAACACGCCATTAGCCGTGCCGGTCAAGACGCCTTTGCGCTGCAAAGCCAGGACCGTGCGGCAGCGGCGATTGCGGCGGGGCGCTTTGACAGTCAGATCGTGGCTGTGCAGATCCGCGTCAAACGCGACATGGTCGATTTTATCCGCGACGAGCATCCGAAAGCCACAACACTTGAAACCCTCGCAGGGCTTCGCGCTGTGTTTGAAAAAGACGGCACCGTGACGGCGGGCAATGCCTCTGGCTTGAATGACGGGGCCGCAGCGATCGTGCTGGCCCGCGGCGATGCGGCGCAAGCGGCGGGGTTGGTGCCGAAATTTCGTGTTTTAGGCTATGCCCATGCCGGTGTGCGCCCCGAAGTGATGGGCATTGGCCCGGTGCCCGCCGTGCGCAAGCTGCTTGCCAAAACAGGGCTAAAGGCGTCTGATTTTGATGTGGTTGAGAGCAACGAAGCCTTTGCCTCGCAGGCCTTGGCGGTCAGCAAAGAGCTTGGGTTTGACCCTGCAATTGTCAACCCGAATGGGGGCGCGATTGCGCTGGGACACCCTGTTGGCGCCACGGGGTCCATCATCACGGTCAAGGCGATGTATGAGCTGGAACGCACCGGCGGCAAGCGCGCGCTGATCACCATGTGCATCGGCGGCGGTCAGGGCATCGCGCTGGCCATCGAGCGAATTCAAGTGGGGTAATCGCGCACAAAGACCCATTTATCACCGTCCGACAGGTCGGGGTCAAACCCGTAGCCACCGGTGCAAAACGACTTGATCGTCTGCGCATCGGTCACTCGGTTGTCGATGATAAACCGCGCCATGGCACCACGCGCGCGCTTGGCAAAAAACGAAACGATACGCGGCTTTGAGTCTTTGATCTCCATAAACTGCGGCGTGATCACCCGCAGTTTCAGCGCCTTGCGATCCACGGCGCCAAAGTATTCCTGACTGGCACAATTCACCAAAGTATCGGTCCCGATTGTGGCGGCCTGCGCGTTTAGCGCCTTGGCAATTGTGTCACCCCAATAGTCATACAGTGTTTTACCGCGCCGTGTTTTCAACCTGCTGCCCATTTCCAGACGGTAGGGCTGGATCGCATCAAGCGGGCGCAACAGCCCGTAAAGACCCGATAGAATACCAAGGTGGTCCTGCGCCCAAGCCAGATCATCCGGCGATAGGGTCTTGGCTTCCAAGCCTTGGTAAGTGTCGCCGTTGAACGCCAGTGCCGCCGGTTTCACGGCCCCCGCATCCGGCTCCGCAGCAAAGGCGGCAAAGCGGTCGCGGTTGAGACGGGCCAGATCGTCAGAGATATCCATCAACGCCTTGAGCTGTTTGAGCGTCAGGTTTTTCGCGGTTTTCGACAGGCGCACCGCGTCCACCTGAAATTGCGGCTGGGTTGGCGCGATGTCCGTGGGCTGCATGTCGAGCGATTTGGCGGGGGAGACAACAACAAGCATCAATGGTCCTTTGCATTCAAAAACGTGACACCTGCCGCGCGCATGTCACCGAGTGCCGCGTCAAGCGAGCCCGCAAAATCAATTGCACGGCACAGGTCCAGATCGACACGCACATCGAACCCTAGTTTGGCGGCGTCAATGGCCGAATAGGTCACACAGAAATCTGTGGCCAGACCGACCAAAGTCAACTGGATAATGCCGCGCCTGCGCAAATATCCCTCCAAACCTGTCGGAGTTTTATGATCGTTTTCAAAGAACGCCGAATAGCTGTCGATCGCGGGATTATAACCCTTTCGCACGATCATATCCGCACTGTTTGTGTTCAGCGCCGCGTGAAAATCCGCGCCCGCCGTGCCTTGGACACAATGATCAGGCCACAGGATTTGCGGGCCATAGGGCATCTGCACCTGCGTCATTGGCGCGGCGTTATGGCTGCTTGCGAAAGATGAATGACCCTTCGGATGCCAGTCCTGGGTCAGGATCACCGCGTCAAAACCGGCCATCGCTGCGTTGACCCCCGCGATAATCTCGTCTCCCCCTGCCACGGCCAATGCGCCGTTGGGGCAAAAATCATTTTGAACATCAATCACCAGCAACGCGTGCATCGGGCCCTCCTTGGCTTGGTTGGCTATGGGTAGGGCACTGCTCGCGGGGTGGCAAGTCGGAGCTTGGCAGTGGACCGCGTTTGGCATATCCCCGCGCTTCACGCTGATGAGGCAGACTATGAAACAGACCCTTGGTATCGATTTCGGCACGTCCAACACAGCCGCCGCCGTTCTTGTCGGCGGGCGGTCACATTTGATCGCGGTCGAGCCCGGGCGCACGTCACTGCCGACATCTGTGTTTTTCGACTATGAGCGCAAGATCACCACATATGGATCGGTTGCCAATACCGCGCTGATTGACGGGCGCGAGGGGCGGTTTATGCGCGCGCTCAAATCGGTTTTAGGCACACCGCTTATGCGTGAAAAGCGACAGATCGCCTACGAGAAGATGACCCTGATAGAGGTCGTGGCGCGTTTTTTACGCATGGTGCGTGAGCGGGCGGAAACTGCGACGGGAGCCACGTTCAACACCGCGCTTTCGGGGCGGCCCGTGCGGTTCCATTCAAGCGACGACGCCCGCAACACACAAGCCGAGATTGACCTGCGCGAGGCCTATATGATCGCAGGGTTTGACGATGTCGCCTTTATGTTTGAACCAGAGGCAGCGGCACTGGCGGCAGGACCATTGCCCAAAGGAAAACTGGGGTTGATCATTGATATCGGCGGCGGCACCTCCGACTTTTCGGTGTTTGAACGCGATGGCGACGACACGCGGATCATTGCCAGTCACGGCGTGCGGGTCGGCGGGACCGATTTTGACAAGGCGATCAGCATATCCCGGGTGATGCCGCTGCTGGGCCGCGGTGGCGAGATTAAAAATGAAATCGGTGACGGGCGGCATACGGCGCCAAGTGGCATTTTCAACGATCTGGCCTCATGGGAAAAAATCCCGTTTCTGTATACCGGCGAGATGCGCAGACTAGCGGCCCGATTCCATAGGCTTGGCGTGCCCCCAGAGGTGTTCAAACGGCTGTCAGACGTGCTTGAATTAGAACTGGGACATGACATCGCATTTGCGGTTGAAGCAGGCAAAATCCGGGTCAATGCGCCAAACGCACATGAGGCGGCGATTGATCTGCGGATCATCGAAAAACACCTTTGGGCCCATTTGAATGCGGATGATTTGCAGCGCATTCTGGCAGATCACGCCCAAACAATCCACGCGGCGGCAATCCAGACATTGAGAGGTGCAAACCTGTCCGCCGACCAGATCGGGCAGATTGTTTTTGTTGGTGGCTCTAGCCTGATGGCTGTGATCGAGGACACGATGGTGCGGCTTTTTCCACACGCAACGCTGGAACGCACCGAGGCCTTTACCGCCGTGGCGGACGGGCTGGCGATTGCAGCATCAAAGCTGCGCTGGTAGGCTTGAACGGACCGGCAAACAGGCGTATCTGGTCGGCATGTTTACAGTTGCAGCACTCTACCACTTCACGCGCTTTGATGATCCAAGCGCAATCCGTGGCCCGCTTTTGGACCTGTGCAAAGCGCGCGGGATCAGCGGCACGCTATTGCTTGCACCCGAGGGGATCAATGGCACCATTGCCGGCGACCGCGCGGGGATTGACGCCACGCTTGCGCATATCCGCGCCCTGCCCGGCTGCGACGGTCTGATCTGGAAAGAAAGCACCGCCAGCATCGCGCCGTTTCACCGCATGAAAGTCCGGCTCAAGCGCGAAATCGTCACGATGGGACAGCCCGATGTGGACCCGACCGCAACCGTGGGCAACTACGTGGAGCCCGCCGACTGGAATGATCTGATCAGCGCCCCAGACGTCGCCGTGATCGATACGCGCAACGACTACGAGGTAGCGATTGGCACCTTTGACGGGGCGATTGACCCCGAAACAAAGTCCTTTGGCGAATTTCCCGCGTGGTGGGAGGCAAATAAGGAGCGGTTTCACAACAAGCGGATTGCGATGTTCTGCACCGGTGGCATCCGCTGTGAAAAATCGACGAATTACCTGTTGGGGCAAGGCGTGAACGACGTCTATCACCTCAAGGGCGGCATCCTGAAATACCTTGAAGAGGTGCCGCGGGAACAAAGCACATGGGACGGAGAGTGTTTTGTTTTTGACGCGCGCGTCAGCGTCGGGCACGGGCTGAAAGAGGGGCCGCACGCCCTTTGCTATGCCTGCCGCAAACCCATTTTGCCCCAAGACCGCAACCGTCCCGAATTCGAAGAGGGGGTCGCCTGCCATCAATGCGCAGCCGAGACTTCGGAGGCAGACAAGGGCCGGTTCCGCGAACGGCAAAAGCAGATTGCGCTAGCCAAAAAACGCGGCACCCATCACATCGGCGGTTTGACCTAGATGGGTTGGCCCCCTGAGCTGCGCGCACAATCGACGGCACTTATTACGGGGGTTTCATGCGGTTTCGGAGCCTACTTTTTAGGGCTACCGTTGCCGTGGATGCTGGGGCCGATGCTAGGCAATACGGTGCTTGCCGTGGCTGGCGTGCCGGTTGTCGGACCCGACAAATGGCGCAGTTTTGTGATACCGGTGATCGGCGTTATGCTGGGGTCTGCCATCACGGTCGAGATATTCAGCCAACTTGGCGGATGGATATTAACGCTCGTGTTACTGCCGGTTTACCTTTTGATGGCTGCGGGCGTTTCGTTTCTGGTCTATCGCCGGATCGGCGGTTATGACGCCGTAACGGCTTTCTACGCCGCGATGCCCGGTGGGCTGAATGAAATGTTGATCATGGGCGGTGAAGCCGGGGGCAATGAGCGGAAAATTGCCTTGGCCCATGCCGCGCGCGTGATGCTGGTGATCCTTTTTGTCGCGCTGTTTTTCGGGCTTTTCCTTGGCGTGCGATCTGGCGGAGGCGGGCGCAATTGGGTGTCTTTGTCCGCCCTCAGCCCACCCGATTATGCGCTGCTGATCCTCGCCGCTATCATTGGGGTCTGGGTGGCAAAGCGGCTACGCCTGCCTGCCGCACCGGTATTTGGCCCGATGATCATTAGCGCTGTCTTTCACATCGCGGGCTGGGTCGAAACCGGACCGCCCACTGTGTTTATTATCGCAGCCCAAATGGTGGTGGGCACAATCATCGGGACACGTTTTGCAGGGGCCACCTTCGCAGAAGTCCGCCGTGACATCGCTCTGGCAGTGATCGGGTCAAGCGCCATGCTTGTGGTCTCAATTGCCTTTGGCGCATTGGTTGCGTGGTCCGCCCAGATGTCGCTAAGTCAGGCATTTCTGGCCTATGCGCCGGGCGGATTAACCGAAATGTCCCTGCTGACGCTCTCGATGAACCAGGATGTGGCCTATGTGTCCACCATGCATATCATCCGGATTACCCTGGTCATCGCAATTGCGCCGCTGGTCTTTCGCCTTGCGCGTGCGAAAATAACGAAAACGAAATAATCGCCTTTGCAACGGGCAGTTCAAGCGCATCAGCCAAACCGTGCTTGCACAGCCGTGACCGCCGCCATTTTCGTCCCAGGCTCAGCGTCGCAAAACCATTGGCGTCTCCAAAACCCTTCAATCTGTATGCCCATAAATATAAACTGACCCATCTGTGTCAGCGCAGGAAATTCCGTTAATCAAGGCGCCTTTCTTGGGTGCGCTCGGTCCCACATGCGCTTCCTGACGCCTATGTCGGCCATACCGGATCCAACAAAACGACGCAGCTTGGACCAAATGAAGCGGCGGTGACAAAATCTATACGCGGTTTCCAGAGCCGTCGAAAAGCATCTGATCGGCATCCGCCCATGTCACGCCAACGTCGTCACCCTCGGCCAGATGCGGTTCCGCTGCATTTTGACGCAGCGTGACAAGGGTTTCATCAGCCAAGGTCAAATGAATCAATGTTTCCGCCCCAAGCGCTTCGGTATACAGAACCTGCCCTAAGATGCGCGGGTCTGTAGCAACGACTTTCAGGTGTTCGGGACGCACGCCAAGCGTCACCGCATTGGGTGACGAAATGGATGCCAGTTCGGCCTTCATGAAGTTGGTGGGCGGTGAGCCAATGAAGCCTGCGACAAACGCTGTTGCGGGATTGGCGTAAACGTCAAGCGGCGCGCCAATTTGGTCGGCGACGCCACCATTCATCACAACCATACGGTCGGCCAATGTCATCGCTTCAACCTGGTCGTGGGTCACATATAGCGATGTCACACCAAGCCGGCGTTGCAACTGCTTGATCTCGAGCCGCATCTGCACGCGCAGTTTGGCGTCGAGGTTTGAAAGCGGTTCGTCAAACAAAAACACCGACGGCTTGCGCACAATCGCGCGGCCCATGGCGACCCTTTGTCGCTGCCCACCAGATAGCTCGCGCGGGCGCCGTTTGAGGTAGGGTTCAAGTTGCAGCAGCTTGGCTGCGGCTGCGACCCGCTCGGCAATCTCGTCCTTGGGCCTGCCTGCGATTTTCAGCCCATAGGCCATGTTGTCAAAGACCGACATATGCGGGTAAAGCGCGTAGTTCTGAAACACCATCGCGATATCGCGGTCCATAGGCTCCATGTCGTTGACCAAAGCGCCGCCAATGTGGACCTCGCCGGAGGTGACAGTTTCCAAGCCCGCCACCATCCGCAACAGCGTGGATTTGCCACAGCCAGAGGGGCCGACAATGACGATGAATTCACCGTCTTGGATATCGATATCGACCCCATGAATGACGTCGGTTTTGCCGAAGGATTTTTTGATGTCGCGCAGGCTGACAGTTGCCATATTTATTTCTCGCTATCGACAAGGCCGCGTATAAACAGCCGTTGCATACTGATGACCACGATCACCGGCGGGATCATGGCAAGGATCGAGGTTGCCATGATCACCGGCCAATCGGCCAGATCATCACCGGACGGAAACATCTGTTTGATCCCCATCACAATGGTATTCATCGACGGATCCGTGGTGATCAGCAGCGGCCAGAGATATTGGTTCCAGCCATAAATGAACAAAATCACAAACAGCGCGGCGATGTTTGTCCGGCTCATCGGCAGCAGGATATCCCAGAAAAAGCGCATGGGCCGCGCGCCATCGACGCGGGCAGCTTCTGCCAATTCATCTGGAACGGTCATGAAAAACTGCCTGAAAAGAAACGTGGCCGTGGCCGAGGCGATCAAGGGAAAGATCAATCCTGAATAGCTGTTGAGCATCCCGAAATTTGCCACGACTTGATATGTCGGCACGATACGCACCTCAACCGGCAACATCAGTGTCAAAAAGATCAGCCAAAAGAACATCTTGCGGCCCGGGAACTTGAAATAGACGATAGCAAAGGCCGACAGCAGAGAAATCAGGATTTTGCCAAAGGCAATGCCAAGCGCCATAATCAGCGAGTTCAGCATCATCGACGCCACCGGCGCATTGATCCCCGCCAGCAAGGCCCTGCTGTAATTTTCATAAAACTGGTCACCGGGCCAAAGCGGCATCGGTGGCTTGACAATGTCAGCTTGCGAAACTGTGGACGCGACAAACGCCAGCCAGATCGGAAAGAAGATAAACAATAGACCAATGATCAGCCCGAGATGGGTCAACCACAGTCCCACGCCGCGTTTTTCGACCATGCCCGAACGCTCTGCCATCAGTAATGCACCCGCCGCTCAATGAACTTGAACTGAAAGATTGTCAGCAGTCCCACAATAAACAACAAGATGACCGATTGCGCAGCGGAGGACCCCAGGTCTTGCCCCACAAACCCGTCTGAAAACACTTTATACACCAGAATTGTTGTCGATTGCTGCGGCCCGCCGCCAGTGATCGTGTGAATAACACCGAAGGTTTCAAAAAAGGCGTAAACGATATTGACGACAAGCAGGAAAAACGTTGTTGGCGACAAAAGCGGAAACACAATGGTGCGGAACCGTGTCCAGAACCGGGCCCCGTCGATGGCAGCAGCTTCGATCACCGATTTCGGAATTGCCTGAAGACCGGCCAGAAAGAACAAAAAGTTATAGCTGATCCGCCCCCAGGCAGAGGCAACAACAACCAGCCCCATCGCTTCACCACCGTTCAGGACGTGGTTCCAGTCATAGCCCAATACCCCCAGATACCACGTCACAACGCCGACCCGGGTGTTGAACATAAACAGCCACAAAACACCTGCCACGGCGGGGGCTACGGCGTAAGGCCAGATCAACAGCGTGCGATAAACGCCGGATCCCTTGATCAGCCGATCAGCCAGCACGGCAAGGTATAGCGCGATGCCCATCGACACGACCGTCACAAGGATCGAAAAGACTGCGGTGGTGATGAACGAGGTGCGGTAATAGGAATTGCCAAGCAGGTATTCAAAATTGCCCAGGCCGACATATTGCATCGACAGCCCGAATGGATCGGGAATGAACAATGACTGCCAAACCGCCTGCCCCGCCGGATAAAAGAAAAACACAGCCGTGATGACGATCTGCGGCGTGACCAGCAGAAGCGGCAACCAGATGCCCTTGAATGTAACGCGCTTTTCCATTTGTCAGCCGCGCCCCGTTAAAAAAAACAGGGCGCGTCACTTTCTTATGGGTTGGCTTGCTCGAACCGGCGCAACAACGCATTGCCCCGCTCCACGGCGCTATCAAGCGCTGTTTGGGCGTCTTTGTCGCCGGCCCAAACGGCCTCAAGCTCTTCGTCGATAATGGTGCGGATCTGATCGAATGACCCAAGGCGCAAACCTTTGGAATTGGCTGTTGGCGCATTTGCCGTCATTTGAATAACCGCCACATCGGTGCCCGGGTTCGCCTCGTAGAACCCTTGTTGGCGGGTCAAGTCGGCAGCAGCCTGCGTAATCGGCAGATAGCCTGTGTCCTGATGCCATTTGGCTTGAATTTCCGGCGACGACAGGAAGTTCAGGAACGCGGCAACCCCTTTATACTCTTCGTCGGTTTGCCCCTCCATAACCCATAGCGATGCACCTCCGATAATTGTATTCTGCGGGGCATCCTTAAACGCGGCCCAATATGGCAGCGGGCGCACATCGAACGCAAATTCCGCTTCTGCCTTGATCCCTGCGTAGCCAGCCGAGCTTTCGGTAAATAGCGCGCATTCACCAGCACGGAAATTCGCGCCACCTTCGTTACGGCGACCGGCATAGATGAATTTCCCGTCACGCGCCCAGTCGCCCAGTGTCTGAATATGGGCAACCTGCAAGGGGCCATTGAAGACAAGTTCCGTATCGGTGCCTTCAAAACCATTGGCCTTGGTCGCGAACGGAACGTCGTGATAGGCCGACAGATTTTCCAACTGGACCCAGCTTTGCCACGCGGTTGTCAGCGGGCATGTGTTGCCAGCCTCTTTCAATTGGTCGAGAACACTGCCAACATTTTCCCACGTAGACAAATCAACGTCCGGATCAATACCGGCTGTCGTCAACGCATCGCGGTTCACCCATAGAACGGGTGTCGAAGAGTTGAAAGGCAGCGACAACATTTGGCCATCGTTCGATGTATAGTAGCCCTTGACTGACCCGATGAACCCATCAGGATCAAAGTCAGCGCCCGCGTCAGCCATCACCTCGTAAACCGGCTTGATCGCGCCCGACGCGGCCATCATCGTGGCCGTGCCAACCTCGAATACCATCAAAATATCCGGCTGTTCGCCCGCGCGAAACGCGGCAATGCCAGCGTTCAGGGTTTCTGAATAGTTGCCCTTGTTGGCTGCAATGACCGTATACTCGGATTGCGATGCATTGAACGTAGCCACTTGTTCGGCGACCAAATCCCCAAGACGACCCGTAAACGCGTGCCAGAATTCGATCTCGGTTTGTGCGGCCACGGGGGCAGCCATCGCAACAGCGGACGCCGATGCGAGCATTAAATGTTTGATATTCATGTCGTTCCTCCCAGATAGACTCGGTTTCGTATCCGGGCAGGATAGTACCGGGTGCTTTGCGAAAGCAAGCGATGACATGTCCATTGTTCATCTGCCCAGAGCATGGACCTGCCACGACCTGAACCTGTCGCGGTTTGATGCCCCTCGTCTTATGAAACCCACGCGCTGCTGTAATTGGTGGCGCGGCGAGATTTCAGATGTGGCAAGGTGCGCGGATTGACCATCGGGCGCTTGGAATTTGCATGTGAAAAGATCAAAGGGCGGCGAAAGTTGGAAGAAATGGCTCTTGTCGCTATGGCCGCAGGACGCAGTCAAGGGAATGTGCCTGACTGCTCGACCCTGGAAACGCTGCGTGACGCGCAGAGCGCCGATCGGCAGAACGGTCCCTGGGGTTTTCTGGTACTTGAGGACCTGCGCCATTATTTGCATTGACCGACATGCTGTATTTCTAATATCCATGAAATATGGAATCACTACTGACAGACCGACTCGCTATCCTCAGTCATCCCCAGCGGATGGCGCTGTTCCGGCTGCTCATGCGGCGCTGTCCGGATGAGTTGCCCGCAGGCGAGATTGCCGAAGCATTGCACCTCAAGGCCAGCACGGCATCGGTCTACCTGTCAGCCCTGACCCAAGCGGGTCTGATCTCACAACGCCGGGACGCAACGCGCCTGCTTTATGCCATCAATCTCGACGCCGCCCGCGAGGTTGTTGCTGGGCTTTTCGTCGATTGTTGTCGTGGTCGGGCGGACCTATGCCCGCCGCAATTTTCTGATCTTCTCACCAGCATCTCTCCCATGACTGACAAGAACTTCAACGTTCTGTTTGTGTGCACCGGGAACTCTGCCCGCTCGATTATTGCCGAGACCATTTTGCGCGATAGGGTGGGCGACAGGTTCACAGCTTATTCGGCGGGCACCGCGCATCGCTCGGAGCTGAACCCATTTGCGGTCGAAATGCTGAAATCAAAGGGACATGATGTGTCGCTTTTGCGGTCCAAGAACATCGACGAGTTTCAAGGTGGTGACGCACCGCAGATGGATTTTGTCTTCACCGTCTGTGACCGCGCTGCCAATGAAGAGTGCCCCACTTGGCCCGGTCAGCCCGTCTCGGGTCATTGGGGGATGCCGGACCCTGTAAAGGTCGAGGGAACGGATGCCGAAAAGCGCCTCGCGTTTCATCAGACCTACGGCGCGCTGCACAACCGGATCATGGCATTTTCCGCTTTGTCATTCGAGAATTTAAGCCGTGGATCGCTGCAAGAACGCGTCGATGACATCGGCAAAGAAACCGCCAATCAGGAATAACCAGACATGACCACTTACGCTCTTAATGGCCTTGGCCGCATCGGTAAACTCGCCCTTCGTCCGCTCTTGGAACGCGGCGCGAAGATCGCCTTTATCAATGACGCGGTGGGTGATCCCGCGATGCATGCGCATCTGCTTGAGTTCGATTCCATCCATGGCCGTTGGCCCGCGACGTTTGAGGCGGGCGTTGGGTCAATCAGCATCGACGGGACTCGTATTCCTGTCACCAGCACGCGCAATCTGGAAGACCTGCCACTGGACGGTGTGGATGTGGTGATTGATTGCACAGGCGCGTTCAAGACAGAGGCCAAGCTGGCCCCCTATTTTGCGGCAGGCGTGAAAAAGGTTGTCGTCTCAGCGCCGGTCAAAGACGGGCCGACGGCCAACATCGTTTACGGCGTCAATCATGGCATCTACGACGCAGACACCCACCAGATTGTGACAGCGGCAAGTTGCACGACCAACTGCCTCGCACCTGTGGTGAAGGTTCTGCTGGAAGGGATCGGCATCAAGCACGGCGCGATCACGACGATCCACGATGTGACCAACACGCAAACGATCGTGGACCGGCCTGCGAAAGATTTGCGCCGCGCGCGGTCGGCTCTGACCAACCTGATCCCGACAACCACGGGGTCTGCCACGGCCATCACGCTGATCTATCCCGAGTTGACGGGCAAGCTGAATGGCCATGCCGTGCGGGTGCCGCTTTTGAACGCCTCCATCACCGATTGCGTGTTTGAAATGGCGCGCGAAACGACGGTGGAAGAAGTCAACGGCCTGTTCAAAGCCGCAGCCGAGGGCCCGCTGAAAGGTATCCTTGGGTATGAAACCCGCCCCTTGGTCTCCTCGGACTACACCAACGATCAGCGCAGCAGCATCATTGATGCGCCCTCGACGATGGTGGTGAACGGCACGCAGCTGAAGGTCTACGCCTGGTATGACAATGAGATGGGCTATGCGCATCGTTTGGTTGATGTGGCCTTGATGGTGGGCGGCAAGCTGTGACACGACCTGCTGGTTTCGCCGCCTACATCACGGTGACAGCGGCCTATTGGGCGTTTATGTTGACCGATGGCGCATTGCGGATGCTTGTGCTGCTGCACTTCCACACGCTTGGTTTTTCACCAGTGCAACTGGCCTATCTGTTTGTGCTGTATGAAATCGCGGGCGTTATCACGAACCTGTCCGCAGGGTGGATCGCGGCGCGCTTCGGGCTGACATCGACGCTTTATGCAGGGCTTTCCTTGCAGGTTGTGGCACTTCTGGCGCTCACCCAGCTTGATCCGGCGTGGAGTATCACCGCCTCTGTGGTGTTCGTGATGTTGGTGCAGGGCCTGTCTGGCGTGGCCAAGGATTTGGCCAAGATGAGTTCCAAGAGTGCCGTCAAAATCCTTGCCCCAGCGACAGGCGGGGGGCTGTTCCGCTGGGTGGCTATTCTTACGGGATCAAAGAATGCCGTGAAAGGCAGCGGTTTTCTATTGGGGGCCGTGTTGCTGGCCGTCTTTGGGTTCGTGCCTTCCGTACTGACAATGGCGGCAATTCTGTTTGTCATCCTGATTGGCGTTGTGATCGGGATGCCAACGGGCCTGCCGGTCGGGCGTAAGGACGCTAAATTTTCCGAAGTGTTTTCCAAGAACCGCAACATCAACTGGCTTAGCGCTGCACGGCTGTTCCTGTTCGGGGCGCGGGACGTCTGGTTCGTGGTCGGCATTCCGATCTATTTCTACGCGGTGTTGTCGGACGGCAGCGCGCAGGGCAACCGCGCCGCGTTCTTCATGATCGGGACGTTCATGGCGGTCTGGACGATCCTTTATGGCTTCATACAAGGTTGGGCACCGCGCATCCTGAAGGCGCCATCACGGACAGAGGCGGAGATACTTGCACTGGCAAAACGATGGGTTGGTCTGCTGATCACTGTGCCTACATTTCTTGCGGGTCTGGTCTGGTTGGTCCCCGAACCATCCAATGCGCTGACCACGACGATTGTGTTGGGCCTTTTGGTCTTTGGTGGCATATTTGCCGTAAATTCATCCCTGCATTCCTATCTTATCCTCAGCTTCACCGATGCAAAACGGGTCACGATGGACGTCGGCTTTTACTATATGGCCAATGCTGCGGGACGCCTTGTTGGCACAGTTCTGTCCGGCGTCACTTATCAATTGGGTGGGCTTCCATTGTGTTTGGGCACCGCCGCTGTGATGATTGGCCTAAGCTGGCTGGGAACATCACAACTCCGGACACCCAAAAAACATGAGGTTTTCACGTGAATATTTTCGAAAAATACCTATCGCTCTGGATCGCACTGGCGATGGTGGCTGGCATCATTCTGGGCAATGTTGCCCCCGGATTGATCACCGCAATTGCAGCAGCAGAAGTGGCCAGCGTCAATCTGGTTGTCGCGGTGCTGATCTGGGCGATGGTCTATCCCATGATGGTTGGCGTTGATCCCAGATCGCTGCGTGACGTGGCAAAACAACCGCGCGGATTGATGATCACTCTTGTCGTGAACTGGTTGATCAAACCCTTTACGATGGCGGCATTGGCGGTGCTGTTTTTCCGTTATGTTTTTGCGCCCTGGATTCCGCCCGAAGACGCGATGCAGTATATCGCCGGTTTGATCCTGCTGGGTGCTGCCCCTTGCACGGCGATGGTCTTCGTGTGGTCACAACTGACGCGCGGCGATGAGACCTATACGCTGTTGCAGGTATCGGTGAACGATCTGATCGCAGTCATCGCCTATGCCCCTATTGTGGCATTCTTGCTGGGCGTCACGGATATCACGGTCCCTTGGTCGACTTTGGTGCTGTCGGTCTTGCTGTTTATCGCGCTGCCACTTGCCGCAGGGTTGGTGACACGCCAGCGCCTTGGGTCAGAGGCGGCTATCAAGACGTTTCAGGCGCGGGTGAAACCCTATTCGGTTGTGGGTCTGATCGTTACGGTCATGATCCTCTTTGGTCTTCAGGGTCAGGTGATCGTATCCAACCCATTCATCATCGTGCTGATTGCGGTGCCCATCATCCTGCAAAGCTATGGCATATTTGCAATCGCCTACACAGCGGCGTTCGCACTGAAAGTGCCGCACCGCATCGCCGCACCCTGCGCCTTGATCGGGACGTCGAATTTCTTTGAATTGGCCGTGGCCGTTGCGATCAGCCTGTTTGGGCTGAACTCTGGCGCTGCTCTCGCAACTGTTGTGGGGGTTCTGGTCGAAGTGCCTGTTATGCTGACGTTGGTGGCCTTTGCCAATCGGACACGGGCGCGGTTTGCCCCCTGATGTAAAACGCACAGCAATAACGCGCCACACAAGCGGCTGCATAGCGCGCATGTGGCGGAGTAAAATTCCGCCAATTTGTGTCCCTCATAACCCAGCCCCCTTACTTCTGGGTCTCCGTTCGACGCGTCCAAGAGCGGAAAAGGTAATTGCTATGACAACGCCGCCGTTGAGACGTTCTTCAAAACCATCAAGGCCGAGCTGATCTGGCGGCGGTCACGGGAGACACAACGGCAGGCTGAAATGGCAATCTTCGAGTAGATAAACGGGTTCTATAATCCGCGCCGCCGTCACTCAACATTGGCTTGGAAAAGTCCGGTCGCAATCGAACGGAAAGTGGCCTAAACGAGCACGTGGGGCGGGCGGGGACAGGTCCATTGAACTTGTGCGGCATTTGCAGCACCCCAATGAGAACGGAACGCCTCACTATCAAACCACGCGGGATCTATGCAACAACGCCCATATATACCATCGACCTCACGCTTTAACGCTTACCGAATTGGATTGAGATTTGCGCCTGAGAATTCAAACCCACCTCCTTTACGAAACCACTCCGCCTTGCGATTTACTTTTGCAGATTGAGGCTTTGTCGGATGATATGCAGTGGTGTCAGGACGCGCGGCTTGATTTCGATGACGTCTCAACGGGAGTGATGGTCACCAGCGAAAATGGGCTCGGCATACGGCGTTGGGTGCAACCCGGACCTCGGTTTGAGTGCTATTACGATGTGATTGTTGATGTGACGCGCGAGGCGATTGACATCGCGCGTTTGTCGCAAACACATTATTTCAAAATCCCAAGCGACGTCATCAAGTATCTTATGCCGTCGCGCTATTGCCATTCGGACCAGTTCTTGAATTTTGTTTCCGCTGAATTTGGCGCCCTGTCAGGCGGTGCCAAGGTGGTGGGCATGTGCCGCTGGATTGGCGAAAACTTTACCTATGACAGCAGCGCGAGTTATTCGGGGACAACCGCGAGTGATAGTTTTGCGAGCCTGAAAGGTGTTTGCCGAGACTACGCGCATGTGTTGATTTCGTTCGCGCGGGCGGCGGGGATACCCGCGCGGTTTGTGAGCGTTTATGCGCCCGACGTCACCCCGCAAGATTTTCATGCGGTGGTTGAAGTTTATCTCGCCGGCGGCTGGCATCTGCTTGACCCGACGGGCATGGCCAAACCTGACCAGATCGCGCGGATTTGCGTTGGGCGTGATGCGGCGGATGCTGCGTTCATTATGTCCTATGGGCGGATCGACATGGTTGCCCAGCAGATTACTGTCACAAGAATCCCCACGTTACATCAATGATACATTTGCGATAGGCGCATTCTTGATGTTGTAACGTCGGTCAATCCTCTTTAAACGCCTCTGGTGTAATTGAAACACGACCTCTCGAAGCTTGGATTTCCGAAAATGACCTATTGCGTTGGCCTTCGATTGAACCGCGGCCTTGTTTTCATGTCTGATACACGCACCAATGCAGGCGTCGATAACTTTTCGACGACGAAAAAGATGTTTACCTGGACTGTGCCGGGTGACCGGTCGATCACGATTATGACTGCGGGTAATTTGGCGACAACACAAGCCTTGGTCAGCCTGTTGGAAGAGCGCTCCAAGGTTGTATCAGAGCGGAGCCCAACCATCCTGGAGCAGCCGACGATGTTTCAGGTGGCGCGTTTGGTCGGGCAGACATTGCGCGAAGTGATCCAGGACAGTGTCATGGTCGGGCAAACAAGTTCGTCCAGCTTTACCGCCTCGGTCATTCTTGGTGGTCAGATCAATGGTGGGTCGCCGACGCTGTTTATGATCTATCCGGAAGGCAACTTTATCGAGATCACGGATGACGCGCCATTTTTCCAGATTGGCGAGGCCAAATATGGCAAACCGATCCTTGTGCGCGCTTATGATCCCGACATGACATTCGAGGAGGCGATCAAACTGCTCATGGTTTCGTTTGATTCTACAATCAAGGCGAACCTTTCTGTGGGGCTGCCGCTTGATTTGCGAACATATGACGCCAACAGCTTTGCTGATGGCTTCACCTCGCGCATCGAATCCACGGACGCTTATTATCAGCAGATCTCGCAAAGCTGGGGCGAGGCGTTGCGTAATGCGTTGATGCATTTGCCAGCATACCCGCGCAGCTAACCGACGACACAAACATCTACGGCTTGGGTGTTTGTCTGACCACCTGACGACCGCAGGTGGCCGCTGACGGGGGCGACGTCGGAATAGTCGCGCCCGTAGCCGACCACAATATGATCGGACCCCGCGAGGGTCGCGTTGGTCGGATCGTACTCGATCCAGCCTTGCGCCGCCCCGCACCACGCCCGCACCCAAGCATGCATCGCATCCGCACCTGCCAGTTTAACGCCGCCTGCGGGTGGTAATGTGCGAAGGTATCCGCTGACATAGGCGGCAGGTATTCCCAGCGCTTGCAGTGCCAATATCATGATGTGCGAGAAGTCCTGACAAACGCCACGTTTCATCGCGAATGCCTCTGCGGCATTGGTGTCGACGGTGGTTGCTTGCCCGTCAAAAATCATCATGTCATGCAAGGCCCGCCCGATGCGGATCACGTTTTGGGCCGCACTTTGCGCAGGGTCGCAGGTGTCCAAAGCAAATGATGTGATCGCCGCCTCCGGCGAGAGCCGAAACGTTGGGCCGAGGAAGTGAACCGGCGATCCAGCACCAAGGTCCGTGTTGTTCTGCCACTGCGCACAAATCTGGGTGATACTTTCGGACCGGTCTTGCCAAGGCTTACCGGCGGACATTTCGACCCTACTGTTCAGCTGGATCGCCATTTCGGAATGCGGTGCCATGTGGGCGCAGGATGTGGCGCTCGTGCCAAAGAAATCTATCCGCTCTGAGAGGGTGCTTGGGTCAGGGAAGACCCTCAGCATATGGGTGGTCACATGCTGCAGGCCGGGTATCGTTTTGGGCAAAACGCGGATCAAATGGCGGCTATTTGCAGCGGGTTGATCGTAGCGGTGGGTGATGGTCAGGCGGATGTCATAAATCATAGGTCAGACCAAATAAAACGCGTTAAGGGCATCGGAGATTTTTGCGATATCCTGCTGGATCTGGTTCAAAAACGCAGGCGTAATTTCACCGTGCCGCGCTTGGGCGAGGTGGGCTTCGGCCTTGAGAACCAACGCGGCCACCTCCGTTATTGTGCCCGTGTTTTGCCGTGGCAGGCATGCAATATGATCTTTCACGCGGATGATGTGGTAACGAATGGAGCGCGGGTTTTGTGGGTCGAGCCCAAGCAGATCAACCACCGAGGCCGCGTTTGCCCAGACGACAAACCGTGCGCGATGCGCCACGACGCTATCGCCAATTTCAAGCGCCAGGTCGAATGCGCCAGTCGGGGCGTCGTCGCGAATGCACGCAGCAAGCACGTTGCACATATTGGCGGCACGTTCCAACGACACGCCGATGCTGAGGAAACGCCAGCCATCGGAGCGATACATATTTTCGTGCATCAGTCCCGCGAATCCAGTGATTTGCCGCAAAAGATTGCTGATTTCGACGGGGAGGTCTTCAGGGGGGGGCGTCGGATTCTTAGGCGTTTCGATTTGCCGCACAAGGCTGCGCAGCGCCATCATCCCGTCAGGCGAGAACCTGTCGCTGATCCGAGACGCGGATTGCAACGCATAGGTCAGCGGTTCTGAGAAGCGTTTCAGGATCGCATCATTTTGCGCGGCGACGTTTTCCATCATGCGTGCCCGCATGAACGTTGGCATCGCAATATCCGCCCCAGCACTGTCCGAGAGGCGAGAGAAATAGGCGCGGCTGAGGCGCATGTTTTGCTCTGACCTCTCGACGTAGCGGCCAAGCCAGAACAGGTTATCGGCGGCACGACTGGGCAAAACGGTATGTGTTGAGTTGCGCGCAATGGCGCGTTTTTCTTGCGACAGAAGGTTTGGAACCGGCAGCGTGTTGCGGCTGGTGACCCAGACATCAGCAACCCTGCCGCCTTGTTGCATCGCAAGCGCCTTGGCGTCGGCGCCCGCGCTGATGCGCGCATAACCGCCCGGCATCACAACCCAACCGTTTTTCGTGCGACCGAGTGAAATGCGAATACACATCGGTCGCGCCACGATGTGGCCGTTTTCAAAAGCGGGGGTCGTGGACAGCGTGACCGCCTCTTGGCCCACGTAATTGCGCCCTGCGTGTTTCAGCATTTGGGTCAGTTCGGTGAGATCAGTCTTGCCAGTGCCCACCGAGATTGTCGAAGGGTCCGACATCAGCGGTTTTGTCGAAAAGGCATTCCCAAGCATCATCCGGTCGATGTTTTCCAAGACATGGGCGCGCTGCGCCTCTTGCCCGCACCACCACGTTGCGATGTTTGGCAAGGCAAGCCCCCGCCCCAATCGGGCGCGGGCAATTTTTGGTAAAAACGCCATGAGAGCGCGGGTTTCCAATACGCCTGCACCCACGGCGTTAACAGTTTTAAGCGCCCCGTCGCGCAGGGATTGGACGAGCCCCGCAGCCCCCAGCATTGAGGTGGGGTTAAATTCGAGCGGGTCAAACATCGGGCTTGGCAGGCGGCTCCAAAGCAGGCTGATCGGTTTGGCCCCTGCGACGGTCCGCACCATCGCTTTGCCGCTCTGCACGATCAGGTCTTCGCCTTCGACCAAAAGCAGCCCGAGGTAGCGCGCGATATAGGTGTGTTCGGGATAGTATTCGTTCAGCAGTCCGGGCGAAAGCAGCGCAATTTCGCCTTCGGCGTCGCCTTTGATATCAAACAGGGTTTGCTGGAAGTTTTGGAAATATCCCGCGAGCCTGTGGATGTTTGCGCTATTGAAAAAGCCCGAAAACACGCGACTTGTTGCGATCCGGTTCTCGATGGCAAAACCAGCTGTCGAAGGGGCCTCGATCAGGTCACTGATCACCCACCACTTGCCGCTGGGGCCGCGTCCGATTTCGAAAGACACTGTGTTCAGTAGATTGTTGTTTTGTCGACTCATGCCAATCATTGGCCGCAGCCACGCGGGGTTTTGACTCAGCAATGTCGCGGGAAGTTGGCCAGAACGCACAAGTGTGTTGTCGGTGTAAAAGTCGCGCAGCACAAATTCGAGAAGCTCGGCGCGTTCGATCAAGCCTGCTGAAATTTGCTGCCACTCACTTTCGTCCATGATAACGGGAATATGGCTCAGCGGCCATTCGCGTTCACTGGACAGTGTCTCGTCGTATTGCCGAAACAGCACGCCTGCGTCGCGCAGATATTGATCTCCACGCGCAAAACGGAACGCCAGTTCATTGGGCGAAAGTTGACGCAAGTAGGCGACAAAGGACGCCCAAGCGGGTTTGACCGACCCGTCAGGTGCTAGCATTTCGTCCGAGTTGGCAGCCCCGGTCGCGATTTGTGCGGCATAGCTGCCAAGCAGATCGTTGCGCGGTAGTCCGCTGGACTGAGACTGCCGTTGCACGTGTTACAGCCCTGCTCTGCGACGCAAATCAAGCGTCATAGGGAACTCGGGGTGGGGCCGTTCTGGTGTGGGGTCAAAAGTGCCCGCCGTATGGCCCATTTTCTCGAACCGACTTAGGCGCCGTGCTTCTGCCTCATTGCCGTTGACCGGGAAGGTGTCAAAACTGCGCCCGCCAGGGTGCGCCACATGATAGCGGCAGCCGCCCAAGGATTTACCGGTCCATGTGTCGTAGATGTCGAAGGTCAAAGGCGCGTCGACTTCGAGGACAGGGTGCAGGGACATGGCAGGTTTCCACGCCTTGAACCGCACGCCACCAACGCGCACGCCGTTTACTTGCGTCGCGGTTAATGGCACGGCGCGGGTGTTTGCGGTGACGATATAGCGGTCGGGGGTGGCGCATTTGAGTGAGACTTGCAGGCGTTCGGACGAGCTATCCGTATAGCGCACAGTGCCACCAATCGCGCCCGTTTCGCCCATGACATGCCACGGTTCCAAGGCTTGCCGCAGCTCTAGCGTGACACCTTCATATGTGACCTCGCCGCAGAACGGAAAGCGGAACTCGGCTTGGGCTTCGAACCATGCGGGGTCGAGTGTGAGGTCGTGGGATTTGAGGTCGTCAAGGACCGAGCTGAAATCTTCCCAAAGGAAAGCAGGCAGCATGAAGCGGTCGTGTAGCGTCGTGCCCCAGCGGGTCAGTTTGCCGCTGATCGGGTTTTCCCAGCAGCGTGCGATTATGGCGCGCAGCAGGACTTGTTGCGCAAGGCTCATGCGCGGGTTCGGCGGCATCTCGAAACCACGGAATTCGACGAGCCCCAAGCGACCTGTTGGTCCATCGGGAGAGAACAATTTGTCGATGCAGATTTCGGCGCGGTGGGTATTTCCCGTCACGTCGATCAACGCGTTTCGCAGCAGGCGGTCTGTGAGCCAAGGTGGTGGCGGTGTGCCATCGGTGGGTGGCCAGATTTGGTCGAGTGCGATTTCTAATTCATAAAGCCCGTCATGGCGGCCCTCATCAACACGCGGCGCTTGCGATGTTGGCCCGACAAAGGTGCCCGAAAACAGATAGGACAGGCTGGGGTGCCGTTGCCAGAACAGGATTAAGCTTTTCAGCAGATCAGGGCGGCGCAAGAACGGGCTGTCGTTTGGCGTGGCTCCGCCGACAACAACATGATTCCCGCCACCTGTGCCTGTATGACGCCCGTCAACCATGAACTTATCCGCGCCCAAACGGCATTGGCGGGCTTCTTCATAGACGGTTTCTGTCGTGGCAACACATTCGGCCCAGCTTGCGGCGGGGTGAATGTTGACCTCGATCACACCGGGATCGGGGGCGATGCGCATGACCTCTATGCGGTGGTCGTGAGGGGGCGCGTAGCCTTCGATCAGCACTTTGTGGCCGACTTTTTTCGCGGCGGGCTCAATTGCGGCGATCAAGTCCAGGTAATCTTCGACGGTCTCAACGGGTGGCACGAAAACGCATAGCCGCCCATCGCGGGCCTCAACGGAAATCGCGGTGCGCACGCGCCCTTCGAGCGCACTTAATGTCTGTGGCACCATCTCTTGGCTGTTTGGTTGTGCCGTCTCGTCAGTATATCGGGGTGCAGCGTTTAGCGGGCCGCGTTCTTCGGTCGGGTCTTGTGGCGTGATGGTCGGGTAATCGGGTTTCGGGATATGCGGCAACGTGTTGAGCGGCAGTCGGTAGCCGACGGGGCTGTCACCCGCGACGAGGAACACTTTGCCACGGCGCATGTTCCACACTTCGGACATCCAATGACTGGATGCGCGTGCTTGCCAGCGCTGCACCGGCAGGACGTAGCCCGCAGGCGTGGTCAGGCCGCGCGCGAACACTTTGGCGATACGGGCCCGTTCCTCGGGATCGTCCAGTTTCGAATTTTCGGGGGTCACATTGGCAGGCAGATTGCCCTCTTTGATGATCCAATCGGCGGGGTCCTCGAATGCGGGGACCACGTTTTCGTTGGGCAACGACAAGTTTTCGGCGATGGCGGACAGAAGCGCGAGCGCATCGTCTGGGCCGACATCCTCTTTGGTGTCCTCTAAAGCGAGCAGCTCCGGATCCTGCCAGATCGGTTGCCCGTCCTTGCGCCAATAAAGCGAGAAGGTCCAGCGCGGCAAGGTTTCGCCCGGATACCATTTGCCTTGACCGTAATGCAACAAGCCGCCTGACGAGAATTTGCCTTGCAGGCGGCGCATCAGCTTGTCTGCCAGCCCGCGCTTTGTCGGTCCAACAGCGTCTGAATTCCATTCAGCGCCTTCAAAATCATCGATTGACACAAATGTCGGCTCACCGCCCATTGTCAGACGCACATCGCCGTCGGAAAGGCGTTTATCAACTTTATGACCCAATTCATTCAATGCGCCCCAAGCGGCGTCCGAGAATGGTTTTGTGATACGCGGATGTTCAGCGGTGCGGGTGACTTGCATGTCAAAGGAGAACTCGACTTCCGCCGAACTCGCGACGCCAGAAATAGGCGCGGCGTGGCGGTAATGGGGGGTTGCAGCCAGCGGGATATGGCTCTCGCCGGCCAGCAGGCCAGAGGTTGGATCAAGCCCGACCCACCCTGCCCCTGGCAAATAGACCTCGACCCAAGCATGTAGATCGGTAAAATCCTTGTCCGTGCCAACAGGCCCATCAATGGCGGTCAGATCGGGTTTAAGCTGGATCAGGTAGCCAGACACAAAGCGCGCAGCGAGGCCCAAATTCCGCAGGATCTGGATCAGCAGCCAACTTGTGTCGCGGCACGACCCTGACGCCCTTTCCAAGGTTTGCTCGGTGGTTTGCACGCCCGGCTCCATGCGGATTTCATAGTTGATATCTGACGCGAGGCGGCTGTTGAGCATGACCAGAAAATCGATGGTCACCATTGGTTTGCGTGGAATTGTTTTCAGATAGGCCTTCAGCAGCTTGCCAGGTGCGTCCTTGCGCAAGAATTTTCCAAGGCCTTCTTTGCGCAAATAGATGTCCAGATCGGGCGCAATGTCGGTGTCGTATTTGAAAGGGAATGTATTGGCGCTTTCTTCGACAAAAAAGTCGAACGGGTTGTAGACGGACATGTCGGCGACCAAATCAACCTCGATCTTGAACTCGTGCACAGGCTCGGGAAAGACAAATCGCGCGAGCCAGTTGCCGTATTGATCCTGCTGATGGTTTACGAAATGTGCAGAGGGCGAAACCGTCAAGCTATGCGAAATTACACGCGTGCGCGAATGGGGGGCAGGACGCAGCCGAATGGTTTGTGGGCCGAGCGTCACGGGGCGGTCGTACTGATAATGCGTCAGGTGGTAGATGCTTGCGGTGATTGACATTTTCGCGGTCTCCTTGTGCCCGTCATGAGCATTGTGGGCAGATGCAACAACACCCTCGTTTGCGCACTTGTCGCAGGGATGCGTTTGTGAAGCTAGCCACTGGAAACAGCTAAGATGCAACGGGTGTACGGTTTATAGCATCTTACAAAGAAGGCGTGCGTAATAAATAGGCGGTCGCACAATAACGCGCCGTAGATCGCGACACTATTTCATCAGATGCGTTGCAGTCCGTTAATTTCTGGTTACGGTTGATGAATGGACACAAAAACAAATCACTTCGACGAAATGCTACGGGGCCCCGATGGGGTCCGTGATCCTTATGCCAAGTATCACCAGTGGTTCTCAAACGAAGACGCCTCGCGCTTGATCAAAAAGTCGAAAGAAGCCGAGGCTTTTTTTCGACGCACAGGCATTACGTTTAACGTTTATGGGCAGGAAGCCGCACAAGAGCGGTTGATCCCGTTTGACCTGATCCCGCGCATTATTGCGAAACCCGAGTGGACCAGGCTGTCGACAGGAATCGAGCAACGGGTGCGGGCCATCAACTTGTTTTTGCACGATATTTATAACAAGCAAGAGATATTGAAGGCGGGCATTATTCCCACCGAATTGATCTCGCAGAATGCCGCGTTCTTGCCGCAGATGATGGGCTTCACGCCGCCCGGTGGCGTTTACACGCATATTGTTGGCACCGATATCGTGCGCACAGGCGAGGACGATTTCTTTGTGCTCGAAGACAACGCGCGCACGCCGTCTGGTGTATCGTATATGTTGGAAAATCGCGAGACGATGTTGCAGATGTTTCCTGAGCTGTTTACGCAGAACAAGGTGCAGCCTGTCAGCGATTATCCAAAACATCTGCACAATTCACTGGCCGCCTGTGCGCCCGTGAATTGCAGTGATAGGTGCACGGTCGCGATCCTGACACCGGGTATCCATAACTCTGCATATTTTGAGCATTCGTTCCTTGCGGATCAGATGGGTGTCGAGCTGGTTGAAGGCCATGACCTACGCGTTGTGGATGGTCGCATAGCGATGCGCACAACCCAAGGGTATCAGGCGATTGACGTGTTGTATCGCCGCGTGGATGACGAATATCTTGATCCACTTACCTTTAATCCAAACTCGATGCTGGGTGTTCCGGGAATCATGGATGTTTACCGTGCAGGCAATATAACCATCGCTAATGCGCCCGGCACAGGGATCGCTGACGACAAGGCGATATACTCTTATATGCCCGAGATTGTTGAATTTTATACTGGCGAAAAAGCGTTGCTCGAAAACGTGCAAACCTTCAGATGCGCGGAACCTGACACATTAAAATATGTGCTGGAAAACCTTGCCGAGCTGGTTGTGAAAGAAGTGCATGGCTCTGGTGGGTACGGCATGCTTGTTGGGCCAGCGGCCAGCAAGAAAGAGTTGGAAACATTCGCACAAAAGCTCAAGCAGAACCCCAAGAATTATATTGCACAGCCGACTTTATCGCTGTCGACTGTGCCGATTTTCGCCAAAAAGGGGCTTGCTCCACGGCACGTTGATTTGCGCCCCTATGTGCTGGTCTCGCCTGATGGCATTGATATCACGCCGGGCGGTTTGACGCGGGTGGCGCTCAAGGAAGGGTCGCTTGTCGTGAACTCGAGCCAAGGCGGCGGTACGAAAGACACTTGGGTTTTGGAGGACTAGACGATGCTAGGCAAAACAGCAGGTGGCCTCTATTGGATGTTCCGCTTTCTCGAACGCAGCGAAAATACCGCGCGTCTGATAGAAGCGGGTTTTCGCATAGCTTTGACGCGATCCAAAGGTGCGGAATCGGAATGGAAATCGGTCGTGATTACGGCGGGTGTCAAATCAAGATTTGACGCGGTTTACGGTGAATATACGGCAGCCAATGTCGTTGACTTTTTACTGCGAGACCCCGCGAATGCATCAAGTGTGATGAACGCGATCGAGCAAGCCCGCACCAACGCGCGGATGGTGCGCACAGCCCTGACAACAGAAGTTTGGGAAGCGGTCAACGAAAGTTGGATGGCGATGAAAGATGCGCTGAAAAATCCAGTTCCCGAGACGGAAATTCCTGCGGTATTGGGCGAAATTCGCCGTCACAGTGCGCTTGTCCGCGGTGCACTTCACGGCACGATGTTGCGCAATGACATCTATGATTTCGCGCTTATCGGCATGGCGCTTGAACGTGCCGACAGCACAGCGCGGATCATCGACGTGAAGTACTACACGCTGCTGCCTTCGACCAGTTCGGTGGGCTCCGCGCTTGATAATATCCAATGGGAAACCATTTTGCGCTCGGTTTCGGCGCATCGGTCTTACCGCTGGTTAAATGCAGGTGAGATGTCAGCGCCAAGCATTGCAGAGTTTATGATCCTCGACTCTCGTTTTCCAAGATCACTGTATTTTGCGAGCCGGATGATCGAAGCAAACCTTGGCTATCTGGCAAAGGATTATGGGGCGCGCATGCCGTGTCACGATCTGATTGATGCGCAAATCGCCAAGCTGCGCGACCAAACAATCGCGTCTATTTTTGAAGCGGGTCTGCACGAATTCATCGGTGCTTTTATACGCGACAACAACGCGATTGGCTCGCAGATTGAACGTGATTATCGGTTCATTGGTTGACTGGGGCCGATGAAACTGTGGATTTCCCATACCTCGACCTACACCTATGATGCCCCGGTTATTTATGGCCTTCAGCAAGTACGCCTCACGCCCTCCAATGATCGTCATCAAACCGTTTTGACGTGGACGTTGGCGATTGAGGGCGCGCAGATCGAGGGCGCATATTCCGACCAGTTCCAAAACCATACCTCGCTTATTCAGGCGGATATCGGTGCGACAAAAGTGGTTTTGACGGTCTCTGGCGACATCGAGACACATACGTCAGACGGCATTTCTGGCATGATTAACGATACCGTCCCAATGTGGCTGTATAAGCAACCCACCCCGCGCACGACCGCAGGGCCAAACATTCAAGCGCTGTCAAAACGGATCGCAGACACTGCGGGCAACTTGAGCGAATTGCACGCCCTTTCTGCCGCAATTCTGCACAACGCTCCCTATCAAACTGCAATGACAACCGTCACTACAACCGCCGAAGAAGCTTTGACCATGCGCCGCGGTGTCTGTCAGGACCACGCGCAAATCTTTATTGCCGCCGTGCGCCACGCAGGACTGCCTGCGCGGTATATCAGCGGATACTTATTGATGGATGACACAATTGACCAAGAAGCAAGCCATGCTTGGGCGGAGGTATATGTCGCGCACCTTGGCTGGGTCGGGTTTGATGTCTCCAACGGAATTTCGCCTGACGAGCGTTATGTGCGGCTGGCTACGGGGCGCGATTCAAAAGATGCGGCTCCAATTTCAGGTCTTCGCATCGGGACCTCTGTTGAAGCAATGAACGTATCTTTGCAGATCCAACAGCAATAGAACGCTGTAAGGATCATCCTTGTCACCTAATCATGGCGTTGTTGCATAGATCCCGCGTGGTTTGATAGTGAGGCGTTCCGTTCTCATTGGGATGCTGCAAATGCCGCACAAGTTCAATGCCGATCGCCGTGACAAGATCCCGAAACAAAAGCAGCGGGTGACCAAATAGGCTGAGTACAATGCAGGTTTGCGGCGGCGCGGTGACCTGACGGTTTGGATCGGTTCAGAGGCCAATCCACGAGAAGCCAGGACGGCGCTACATAGGGCTCTGCGCACCAGGCAGTTCACGGCCAGCGGTACTTATCAGGACCTATACGGCCTTCCTGACCCCCAGCCATCGCAGATGTCGTGATCGTCCCACTGCACGAGCGAAGGCACGCGCGCGGCGATCCAGGCAAATTCCGGCGCGCGGTAAAGGCCAGTATAGCGTTCCAGAAAGCGTTCGCGCAGGTGATGGCGCAGATCGGCCAGATCGGCGCAGGAGGGGTCCTTCGGGATATGCTCGGGCCAGTCCTCGCTCAGCGGATGCCCCTCGGTCACCTGATCGGCATAGACCTGATCGCCGCCATGCAGCAGCAGGGAGAAGGGCGCGCTCCGGTGATCTTCCCGCAGGCGCGCCCACATCGCGTTGCGCTCGGAGCCTTCGCGCTCCAGATCGCCGATTTCCTCGCCGTTGCAGGACACATAGGCAATCCGCATATCGCCTCGCAAATCGCCTGCCACGTCGTAGCTTTCGCCGCTCCATTGGTAACTGGACGGCCTGTCGGCTGGCAGGTGGAACCTTGCGCGCCATACGGTGGCGTGATCGTAGTCGGCAAGGCGTTCCGCGGCATGGACGCCGTCGACCGTTTTGACCGGCTCCGGGCGCGCGCGCCCGGTCGCGATGAAAAGGGCAGACAGTTGCGCCCCGGACGCCCCGATATCATCGAGAAACAGGATCGGACCGGTCACGATCGGCGGTTCGGATGTCATGTGTACTGTGGTTCGGGGCGGCGTTCAGGCACTGTTGTCACCATGAACGCGCCGCCCGTCAGTCCCATGCCGCCCGACGGCGGCGCAGCACCGCAGGCAGGACAGTCAGCCCGATCAGCCCGACGACCCACACCGATAGAAGGGCCGCCTTGGCGAGGAAGTGAACCGGCCCCATCGCCCAGCCGACCAGCCCCTCGATATTGGCCGCATCGCGCAAGGCGTTGGCCTCGGCGCCCAAGCCGAACCAGTTTGCAAACCCGGCGCCGGTATCGGCCAGCGGACCGGCAGCGCCGGAAATCCACGCCAGCACCGGATCGACCAGCCACCACACGCCAAGCGCAAACGCCGACCACAAGACCAGCCCGGCCACGATGACCGAGCCCGGAATATTCAGCGCAGGCAGGCTTCTGCGTTCGCGATACCCGTAATCGTCTTCTTCGTCATGATACGCATCCGGCTCGCGATATCGCTCGTGTCTGGATGGTTTGAACCGATGATGTCCCATGATTTGTCCACCTAGTCGAACAATTCGCGCAGGAACGATTTCCGGCCGCGATACCCGTGTTTGCCATGGCTACCGTGTTTGCTGTAACCGCCCCGGTCGTCAAAACCCCGGGGTTCGGACTCGCGCCGTGGCGGCGGGGCCATTTCGGCGGCGCTGCGTTCGATGATCTTGTCAAGCTCGCCCCGGTCCAGCCACACGCCCCGGCATTGCGGGCAAAAGTCGATTTCCACGCCCTGTCGGTCCGACATGCTCAGTGGAACATCACACACCGGACACATCATACTGGCGTTGGCGGTTCTGGAATTCTCCATCTCGTTTCCTGGCTCCTTTAATGTAACAACCATGTGCTTTTTACTTTTCTGTTCGGGGTTTTTTTACCTACGCTGACAAATGGGAGCTATAGTAACTATAGCTTCAAGACGTCGCGCAAAGTTTTTTTCCTATCCCAAAAGCCGCCATTTCCGCACGCATTCCCTGTCGCGGCTGACGGCGTATATTTTTGCCATACCGCACCCGCGAAAATGGTCGTTTTGGCCGCCATCCCCCGCTCCGCAAAAAATTCAGTCAGATCGCCGCAACCAAATCCCAGAGCAAGATTGACTGGGATATGACAGGTCTTGTTTGCCTGTTGATTGCGAGGTTGGGCGGAGTTCGAACAGCATCGTCCGTCACTGATGCGTTGAATTGCCTTCCGCTTGTCGCATCCGCGGCCAATGTGGGTGATAGTCATCGATGACGATCGGATGATTATGGGTTCGCCCGTCCTTTATATGCGGGTGGTCGCCCGGGAGGTCGCTGTGCGAATGTGTTACAGGTTCGCCGCTTTCTCGCAGCCAGAAAGTGATGCCCCCGATCACACCGGCCGCCGCGAGCAGTGACAACAGTGCGAATGCCACTGCTGGCCCGAATAAGGTGATTAGCCAGCCCGCCAGTGGGTAGGTCAGCAGCCAGCACGCATGTGACAATGCGAATTGCGCCGCATAGACTGCAGGTCGGTCTTCCGCGTGCGCGGAGCGTTTGAGCAATCGTCCCGAAGGCGTCAGCACGGCGGAATAACCGATCCCTATGATGATCCACCCTAACAGGAGCGGAATCCAACGGGTGTCATATGCGAGCGTCATAAAAGACAGTGCCAAGAGCGACGCCACCAGCACACCAGCGCCGCCAATCATCACCGGACGGTCGGCCCGTTTGTCCAACAGCCGGGGCAGCAGCAAGGCGACCAACATCGACCCGCCGCCGAAAGCTCCCAGTGCGACGGCAACCTGAGGGTCGCCAAGGCCCAGGGCACCGCGCACCAAAACAACCGTGTTCACCAGCACCATTGCGCCCGCCGCTGCGGCGGCAAGATTCAGTGACAGCAGTCCCCGAAGTCGCGGGGTGGCAAGGTATATCCGCATACCCCGAGTGGTGCGGTCATAGATGCCCCTTCGCGTCGTCGGTTGCGGATTTGGCAGCATGACCGACAAGACCAGCAAGGCCGATCCGGCAAACCCGATTACAGTGCCGACGAACAGGACCTGATAGCTGACTAAGGCAAGCAGAATCGCCGCCAACATCGGACTGATGATATTCTCCAGGTCGTAGGCCAACCGCGACAGAGACAGGGCCCGTGTATAGCGATCTTCCTCTGGCAGGATGTCGGGGATCGTCGCCTGAAACATTGGCGTGAACGCAGCTGATGCGGATTGCAGAACAAAGATCAGGGCGTAGACCTGCCAGACCTCTCCGACAAAGGGCAGGCAAAGGGCAACTGCGGCACGGACCAGATCCAGGCTGACCAACATGCCGCGACGCGGCCAGCGATTGGCGAAAGCCTGCAGTGCTCTCGACCCTACTGAACATCGGTGCCGAACTGGAGGCAGATGATGAAGACCCTATCGCCAGCGCCATCCGCGACGGCGCACAGGACACGATCGGCGATGCAGGCCGCGAGATTGTGCGTCGTCAGATTGATACTCCGCCAACCCTGACGATCCGGCCAGGTTTCCCGGTCCGGGTGATCGTGACCCGCGATCTGATCCTCGAACCCCAAGGAGGTCACTGATGACCAAGTTGAAACTGGACGCGTTGCCTGACGACAAACCGGTGAAGGTGACAGTGGAGTTGCCAGCTCAGGTCCACCGGGACCTAGTCGCTTATGCAAAGGTGCTGGAACGAGAAACCGGCCAAACCATCAAGGACCCCGCGAAATTGATCGCACCGATGGTCGAACGCTTCATGGCGACGGATCGCGGCTTTGCAAAGCTGAGGCGCGAAACGCAAGAATCGGCTGCCCAACAGCTGTCTGGGGCGCGTCCCAAGTAACGGACAAGATATGGGCAATTGGTTTGTGATAGTTCAGTCAGGTGGCAAACGACCCAGAAGCAGTTGGGCAGGCGCCAAGAGGCACCGAATTGAGCAAGTATTTGCACTACGGCATATTGCGCTGTTTTTCGCCAGCTTAACAAAACATCGCCGCAAGCGCTCCTTGGCACGCCAGACTTCGCTCTCTGCAAAGTTGCTCCAACTGCTTGTGTCCGCGATTGTGGCAATGGACTTATCTTCCATTTCAATCGGACAGCGGTATAATGACCAAGCCAAAGGCGCATCGAAAAGGCAAAGACGGTCCCGGTCGTCTCTTGAGCCTTACGAGTTCCGCCGGAAGCCATGACCCGCGCTTGGCAGAGTTGGTTCGCCTTCTAGCGCGTCGTGCTGCACGAGAATGGTATGACCAGCAGTCAGGAGAACGTCGGCAACCGCGCTCCTGATATTTCAGGAGATCGAATTGTGAAAGTCGCCCTTTACGCCAGATATTCAAGCGACAATCAGCGGGATGCGTCAATCGCAGACCAGTTCCGAGTGTGCCGATTGCATGCGGAGAAGCAGGGTTGGACCATCGTTGAAGAATACTCCGACCACGCCGTGTCCGGTGCATCTCTTCTGAGGCCAGGTATCCAGGCCTTGATCGAAGATGCCCTTCGCGGACGCTTCAGCTTGGTCTTGTCGGAGGCAATGGATCGGCTGTCCCGCGATCAGGAAGATATCGCGGGCCTTCACAAGCGAATGGCATATGCCGACGTAAGGATTGTTACGCTGTCCGAAGGCGAAATCACGCATCTCCATGTCGGGCTCAAGGGCACTATGAACGCCCTCTTTCTCAAAGACCTGGCCGACAAAACGCGCCGGGGTCTGCGTGGACGCGTGGAGATGGGGAAATCAGGAGGCGGAAATGCCTATGGGTATGACGTCGTCAAGAAGTTCTCGTCTGAAGGCGAGCCTATACGGGGTGACCGCACCATCAACGAATACGAAGCAAGTGTGATCCGCCGTATCCTGACAGACTACGTTTCTGGCAAATCACCCAAGCGCATCGCAACCGAATTGAACAAGGACGGCATCAGAGCACCCAGCGGTGGCGATTGGGGGTTCAGCACCATCAACGGCAACGCCAAGCGCGGCACCGGCATCTTGAACAACGAGATATACATCGGGCGGCTCATCTGGAACCGACAACGTTTCCTGAAGGATCCAGATACGGGTCGTCGGCAAGCGCGGATGAACCCCGCAGATGAGTGGATCATCCATGAAGTCCCGGAACTTCGTATTGTTGATGATGACCTATGGGCGTCTGTAAAAGAGCGGCAATCGCGACTTAAGCACAAACGTGGTGACGAACCGACATCGGAAAATCATTTCCGCGACCGCCGCCGCCCTAAATATCTGTTCTCTGGGCCAACCAAATGCGCGTGCTGCGGTGGTGGCTACACCATGATCTCGGCTGATCTTGTCGGGTGTGCTACAGCCCGGAACAAGGGGACGTGCGACAATCGCAAAAACATACGCCGTGATCATCTGGAAGATCGTGTCTTGGGTGTCTTACGTCATCACCTAATGGAACCGGCCTTGTTCAAAGAATTCTGCGATGAGTTTACAGGCGAAATGAACCGCCTCCGGATTGAAGAGCGATCAACGATCGAGGCTGGGCGAACTGAGCTGGCAAAAATTGATCGAGAGTTAGACAATATACTTCAACTCTTTCTCAACGATGCTCTGCCGGTGGAAATGGTGAAGGAAAAGAGCAAGCTGCTGGAAAGCAGGAAGCTGGAACTCGAAAATTTGCTCGCCAACGCCGATGAGCCGCCCCCGCTTCTACATCCCGAAATGGCGGGATTCTACCGCCTGCAGGTCGAGAAACTGCATTCCTCCCTGCAGGACGAAATCGAGGCCAAACGACTGGAGGCCACGGAGATTTTGCGCTCACTCGTCGATGAGATAATTTTGACGCCGACCGACGACGAAATGCTCATCGATGTGAGGGGCGATCTTGCTGGAATCCTTGGCATTTCCCTAAAACGCAAAAAACCCACCACAAGGGCGGGTCAATCGCAATTTGAGTTGGTTGCGGGAGTAGGATTTGAACCTACGACCTTCAGGTTATGAGCCGAAACCCAAGCGATTCCAATAACTTAGGAAAACTAATTGCTTAAGCAACAAGCCTTTGATTTCACGCATATTCCATTCCGGCACCGCCAGTCATCGACCGGCTTTCAACGTCCTAAACCGCGCCAAACAGGCGTATGCAAGTTGACGTGGCGTTGACATGAATTGCGCGATCATCAATCGCGCGGCGGAGCAGCGTGGCGGAAACCAGCTTCGGAAATGTGTCCCCGAAGGCTAGATGGCCCTAGACGCAAATTTGCGACAGCCGACCTTCGCCGCGCGAGTCGCGAACTGGTAGGATGCGGACTTTGCTGCCGTTCGCCGCAGCGTCGAATTTCTGCAAAAGCCCAAGCTGGCCGCTGCGTCAGAGAATGGGTTGCCGCCCGAAATCAATTCGCTATCCTATACCC